>Ga0208718_1000039_pt1 | contig 29898 bp, 23 predicted proteins | sample LakMenE29Apr09ns_FD_150743 | JGI IMG/M metagenome (GOLD analysis project Ga0208718, IMG submission 150743) | Freshwater microbial communities from Lake Mendota, WI - 29APR2009 deep hole epilimnion ns (SPAdes) | ecosystem: Environmental > Aquatic > Freshwater > Lake > Epilimnion/Euphotic zone ...
TTCGTGTTGTGGTCAACGACGGTCCCATGGCGTACCCTCTTGTTCTATGCAGAGTTGTGTTTCAGTATGACTATTTCGGTGAAAATAATCCACCCGGATATATTTCTTGTTGTGGTCAACGTTTTTACTGTGACTGAGTGTCGAGCAAAAATGTAATCGAATAATTTCGTGTTGTGGTCAACGACGGTCCCATGGCGTACCCTCTTGTTCTATGCAGAGTTGTGTTTCAGTATGACTATTTTGGTGAAAATAATCCTCCCGGATATATTTCTTGTTGTGGTCAACGTTTTTACTGTGACTGAGTGTCGAGCAAAAATGTAATCTAATAATTTCGTGTTGTGGTCAACGACGGTCCCATGGCGTACCCTCTTGTTCTATGCAGAGTTGTGTTTCAGTATGACTATTTCGGTGAAAATAATCCACCCGGATATATTTCTTGTTGTGGTCAACGTTTTTATTGTGACTCGTGTCGAACAAAAATGTAATCTAATAATTTCATGTTGTAGTTCAATAGTGTCAACAACATTTTGTTTGCAAAACATAGTTTTTATTGTAATACCACATATCTAGTCATCAAAAAATAAACGAACAACTTTAATCGCCTGTGAAGGTATCATTGTCATCCAGTGCGACACCGCGTAGCTCAGACACGTGAGGCGTTCTTTCCACTGGTTTGCTTGACCTGTAGCAATCTGCATGATGCCGTGCTCGTTTGTTCCAAAACACGACTTGATGTCGGTGCCATCCAGCGTGTAGCCGTCGGGGTTAAATCGGATTATTACCAGTGGTTTATTACCCACGTCTCGACTTAGTTCCAACTCACGCCGTCCATTGAGACAAAGACAACAAGTGGTGCACGTCGGGAACGTGTTGTGGTCAACGACTCGTGCTAGGAAGAGTTGTGTTTTTCACTATAACCTTTTGTTGAACAAAAATGTAGCACGACATATTTTATTTATTAACGATTGTGCGCAATATGTACCACTTGCAAATGTCAGCTCAACTTTGTGTAAAAAATAAACTAACTACCTCCACCGTTTTATCCGTACGATACGTCATCCAATATGAAATTGTTGAGCGCAAACACGCCAGCCGATCGTCCCACTCGTCTCGTTTGCGCTTAGCCACGCACACCATGCCTCGACCGTCAACGCCGAAACACGATGTGTGTTTCACACCGTGCGCATCTACGTACTTGTCTGGATTAAAACGAATTACCACGAGAGGCCGGTGACCTATGTCGCGGCTCAACTCCATTAACCGCTTGTTTTCGCATGAACAGTCGTAAGTCGCGTGTTGGTTCTCGTCAATTTCAACCATGAGCACTTGGTCACCCAGATCACACAAAAGGTCCGGTTGATACTTAGAGCACCCGTTGGAAACGCGCTTGTTATATATCCATGTGACGCTTTGGAACGCCCCCATTAAAAAATCAACGACTGTGCGCTCTCTGGTTTTGTAATCGCGAGATACACGTTCATCTGGGAAAAGATACACAAAACAGCGCACACAGTAGCCTCTATAACGCTTGCCGGGTATCGTTGAGCACCACTCGGAGACACATGTTGTGCTTTTAACATTTACCGTGTTTTCGAGTTTGTGCGTGGCGCAATACAACGCCGTGTTTGAGCCCTTAACGCCGAAATTCGGTTGTTTCTCACACTTCTCAAAAATACATGTTTTGTCACGAACGTTAACCATTTTCTCGAGTTTGTGCGTGGCGCAATACAACGCCGTTTTAGAGCCAGGAACGCCGAAACTCGGTATTTTCCCGCACTCAATACAAGTTTTGCTAAGAACATTTATCATGTTTTCGAGTTTGTGCGTGGCGCAATACGTCGCCGTTTTAGAGCCAGGAACGCCGAAACTCGGTATTTTCCCGCACTCAATACAAGTTTTGCTAAGAACATTTATCATGTTTTCGAGTTTGTGCGTGGCGCAATACAACGCCGTTTTTGAGGCCGGAACGCCGAAAAATGATTGTTTCCCGCAGTCCTTACATTTTCTTTTTAAATTGACCATGTTTTCGAGTTTGTGCGTGGCGCAATACGACGCCGTTTTTGAACCCGGAACGCCGAAACTCGGTAGTCTCTCACACTCAATACAAGTTTTGTTAACAACATCGACCATGTTTTCGAGTTTGTGCGTGGCGCAATACAACGCCGTTTTTGAACCCGGAACGCCGAAACTTGGTTGTTTCTTACATTCAATACACGTTTTGTCTTTCACATTGACCATGTTTTCGAGTTTATGCGTGGTGCAATACAACGGCGTTTTTGAGCCCGGAACGCCGAAACTCGGTAGTCTCTCACACTCAATACAAGTTTTGCTACGAACATTTACCATGCTTCCAAGTTTGTGCGTAACACAGTGTGACGCCTTAGAACCTCGAACGCCATACGTCGGTCGTTTTTTGCATCCTACACATGTTTTAGTCATTTGTTTGAATTTATAATGATATAAAAATTGCTATCGTAACTACATAAAATATTTTTCAAACAATCCTATAGCTTAACGATCGAGAGACGTCTTTGTAATTTGTCCAATACCGGTTTGTGATGCAACGATCACAAAATGCAAAATGAACCTTTTTTCAAACACACGGGGACACACTCCACACCGCGGATATCCATGTATAACTGCATGTTCCTTGTGTAGTGCAGATGTTAAACCGACAGCAGTCTGACAAACAGCGCACTGCATGTTGTAATGTTAAAGGATAATGATTTAATGTTTGAATCTTTTTTGTTTTTTACATTTTTTCCTAAAATAACCAATACAACAATTTGTAAAAATGACCATGGTACATACACGAACCATAAAAAAAACATAATCGAATATGGAATCAAGTGCCGCTGCGTCGCAGATGTTTACATCCATACCACAATTCATCCACGATCAAAAGGAATGTCCGATTTGTTTTACGAGATATGGGAAACAACCAGATGATACATTTTTGTGTCGGGATGGCATAGATAACAGCGATTTTAAGACAGATTGTACGCATTACATCTGCGTTATATGCGCGCGAGAAATGTCTAAACAAGAAGAGATAAAATGTCCGCTGTGTCGCGAAGACTGGACTGATTGGATGCACAGCCATTATTACACAGATAGCGATGACGATAGCGATGACGATAGCGATGACGATAGCGATGATGATGACGATTGCGATTGCGATGATGATAGCGAAGATACGAATAATGATAGCGAAGATATGGATTATGTGAATGATGACGAGCATGTGGTTAGTGGTAGTAATACTACTGTTGAAGCGTCAGCGCGATCTAGTGATGAAGCTTGAGCGCAATCGCAAGGCGATGAGACTAGTTAGGCATCGCACAGTTAAGCTTGAGCGCGATCTAGTGATGACTACTAGCTGTATTGATGTATATTAAATAACATTTTTTGTATGATTTATTTGTTTATTGAAGACGACTGGTTTTTGTGTCTGATGCATGCACTTTCATGTGTACCGCAACATAGACCGCAACATGTATTCGTACACTGCATGGCCGCCAGGTTTTTCAAACACGAAATGCAATAAGTATCACTTGTTGTTGCTTTCCTTTTTTTTCCCCGGGTATTGGTATCGGAACAGCGCGATTTTGGTTGCCAGTCTTGCAAGGCTATCAAGTTTGGCTTGTTTACCTGTGCTTCGTGCTTTTTGGCATAATACTTTCGTAAGGCTCTTTTGTTTCGCTCATCAACATCTCGCACATAGCATTCGTACTCGTCGCGATCATTCTTGCAAAAAGCGGATCGATACTCGGCGATATTGTTTTCGCGAAACTCAATGTAATTATCGTGTTTATATGGGTCGTCTTCACAGGTTTTGTCGAGGTATTGCTTGTACGCTTCATCGATTTGTGTTAAAAATGGTTCTCGCTGTACAATAAATTGTTCCACCAACGCTTTTCGCTTGATCATTGCTTGTTCTAAGACCTCTTTTTTCTTGGCACGTTGAGCAAATGTCCTCTGCTTTATGGTAGCATCATACGCTCGAAGTTGTGCGACGGAGCCGTGTCGTTTGAGTGCGGCAACGAATAGGTCCACTCTGGAAAACAACTCCATATCGTCTGCGCCCCAGTAGCGAGCATTTCGTTTGAATGTTCGATCCAACCCCTCCAAGTCTTGGGCGCGCAGTCGAAACAGCTTGCTTCCAGCCGTTTTGCATATGAGTGGCCGACTATGTTCCATGGTGTGGTGCAGTAGTCTAACGTACATATGAACATCTTGGATGCACGCAGTAAGTTTAAGGATGTCAATTGGCACTCGAAGGCGGAACTCGCGGTCCAAATTCACGGGAAACATGGACCGTGACGTACGCCGCAGCGTGAGCAGGTCTCCGCAGCTACAGAAGGAGAGGATTTTGGATGCTACATCCGATGGTATATCCGAAAAGAGCATGATCGGCAATGCAAAAAATGGTTATAGACTTTGAAATTATTAGCAATAAATAACCAAAAAAATTATGTTCAAAACTAAAAGATCATTATTTTATTTTCTAATGAACACCACCGGATACCCTTTAGCTAAGTGTGCGAGCAGTACACCGACGGACACGTGCGGTAGCCGGGACATCTGCACCTCCGTTAGTCCTATTTCGACCTACGAGCAACGTGTTGCGTGGTCCACCCACTTGAGTCTTCTGCCGTCGCGATTCGCTGATGCGGTTAATAAAATAGAGCTTGCATGGCGGGTGTTCACCAAAACACAGTGGGAACTGTATCAGAAAGAAGACTTGCGTTCCCAGCAAGAAATTTTCGCTATTAACTCGTCACTCAACAGGATGATGCGCTCGTCCACGCGGTCCGAGCTAATGGACGAACGCGCGGAAATTGAACGGTACCGTCTCTTCGTTCATGATTGCTACGTGGCCCATGTGGAGCATGCACATCATATCTACACACTGGCTCGCGTGCATACTCAGACGGAATACATGGGTGTTGCACTGATGATTACAACACTTCTATCGCTAAACGATGTGTCGGCGAGAGACGTCTCTCTTAATGATTTGTCGATGGATTCGACGTAACTTGTTTACAATAAATGATTTGATATTATAATGTCTATTAAGTATAAAAATGGGCGGCAGCGGTTCAAAGAGTAAAAAACGCAACAGAGATCGGACAAGACGCGTAAATGATGCGGTCCGCAAAAAAGACCAGTTGTTGAAGGTACAAAATGACGCGCGTGCCAACAAAGAGGAGTACAAAAAGTCCCAAAAAGCTGCGCGTCGGAGACAACAAGAACTCCTTAAAAAACAACAAGACGGTCGCAAGCAACAAGTTCGCAAACAACAACAACTGCTAAAACTTCGCAAACAGCAAGAGCAAGCCCGACGTGAAAAGTCGCTAAACGACCGTTTAGCCAAGCTAACGTGATGCTGAATAAACTTACCAATTATTTGTTTAATACGGTTCTGGCACAATGTTGCTGTCGGTGTCAAACGCAACGAGCGTGCGTGCTAACGGCGTATAGGTAATGTAGTCAGCGTAGATATACGGGTCTTGCAATTTCAGTAAAAAGTATCCAAGATTCACCGTACCTGGAATATAAGTGTAGAGCACAACGTGGCCCTCGTTGCTGTGCACGGCGGCGAGCGCATTAGCGATTGCGCGTCGAATGATTTCGGGCGATTCAAAAACCGGACCGCCGGGCATCCGGTGGCGTGTGGACGTACGGGTGGTGGAGGCCTCCACTTTTAGTGCGGGCGTGAGCGCGTTCATGATACCGTAGAGCAATTTGTAGAAGCGTATGATGCGCGCCTTGTCGTGCGGGTTGGAGGGGTCGAGCAGCACGGGCTTGTTGGACCCGGTGACGAGCGCGCCCACCGAGGTCGGTACGGGCGTAATAAATTGGATGGGCGTGCCGGTGTTTCGCAGGAAGAGCATGCAGTCGTTGACAAAGGTGTCGCAGATCGAGTTGCGAAATGCGGTGTTAAAAAAGGAGTCGGGCGTGGCGGCGTCGACGATCTTGAAGAAGATGTAGAAAGGGTTGGAGACGTACCAGTCGAGGATGTAGCGACTCAAGCGGACGAGCTCCCCCATGGAGATGTTGGCGATAAAGTGGCTATGCTCCCAGTAGCTGCGGTTGATGAACGAGTTAATGTTGACGACGGCGCCGTTATCCCACGCCAAGTTTCCCTGCTTGAGATCGTCCTCAATGGGTAGAAACGTGCCGAGAAAGTTGTTGGCATCAAAGTCAAATTCAAACTCGACCTGTGAGTGCTGCGCTTGTATTCCGAGCGCGGTGTGGAAGACGTCGGGCTGCAGGAGGTGGTTTTTGCCGCTGATGATGGGCTTCAAGAGGCCCAGGGTGGCTTCGAGGTAGAAGACGTTGAAGCGTTCGTTGCAGTCGAACGGGGGGAGCTGGTTTAAGGACGTGAAGGGCGTGATGATTTCCATGTTTTATTTATTATTAGCGTGAGAAAATGTGTAGGACGTGATAAAAGACAAATGGTTCTCATTTTCTAGGGTTTGGACTTTTGATGAGCAGCTGTGTATTCAACTGGGCGGACTTTGGAGAGTTGCGGGTGGCCAGCGCGTCCGAAGAGGGCACGGCGCGCGCACTGGCGGGACATACGAGCGCCGAGGGGAGTGGTGGTTGCGATGCCGGTGCTCGCGATGCCGGTAAAGCCATGTTGACGCAAGTGCGATCGCATCTGTTTTTTAGGCGGCCGGTGAGTACAAGTGCGTACTTTACGTTCATCGTCACTCGATGGCGCAACAACGTGGAGAGACGCGGTTGTAAGGAGCACTGTTTCACGGTGTTGCAGGCTATCGGCGACACTGTTTTCGAGTGGCTGCTGCGTCTGGAGCAATGCGTTACGCTAACATGTTTGCCTGAGGCGGATATTACCTCGCTTGCTTTCTCCACTGATGCATCACCGGTGTTGCCGAACGAAGTGTTCGAGCGTTTGCAGCGCGTGTTTCGACTACTGGTTTTCCGCACAAACTGTTTGAACGCGGAACGCGGCTACCCGTTTCAAACGACGGGGGCACCGGAGACGGGGCACCTAAACTTTTACATAAAGCACCTGTTCAACGACGCGAAAGAACAAAAGCAGTTTATGAGCCGGAAGCGCAAAGAAATGAGCATAGACCATGTCGCGGCGCATGTAGTCTACATAATATGACTTACTTAATGTAGTTATTGTTAATTTACAAATCTATGTCACCCCCCTCCAATAGTTAATAAATGATTTACCAGGTATTTTATCAAAAAAGGCTTTTTTTGCTAGTTCAGTAGTCATTTCTTCTAATTGTTGTCTTGTTTCTCCTGGTACTTCGGGTTTGCTTTCACCTACGCCTTCGCTTTCAACTTGGCCTTCTTTGTCGGTCGCTGTTTTGACCGCAGTTGTTACGGCAGTTTTCGCGGCATTTCTGATAATGTTTTTTAAACTCTCATCTACGGTTCCCTTCTGTCCGGCTGTATTAATCGCTATAGTAATGGCCTGTTGGATAATCTTGTCCACATTTTGTTGTACGGTTAGCTTCTGCTCGCCGTCCTTTTCTTGGGTGTCTGCCGCTGTTTTGATCGCTTCTGTGACGGCGTCGCGTACAATCTTGTTTAATATTTCGCCGTTATTGTGTTTTAGTAGTGCGTACGCCCCTGCGCCCGCGAGTCCCAGTCCGGCGGCTGTTCCGAGCGCAGTCCCGACGGCGGTTTTCACGATGGAGGTATTGGAGTTGGTGTGCGGTGTTTCACGTTGTTGTGTTTGGTTGTTTGTTTCACGTAGTGTGGGTCGTGCGCCGCCGGACACGGCAACGGTGGGTCGCCGGCTGTGTCGTGATACAGCTTGTTTGCGGCGGCTGGCGCGTTTTTTGGGGGTTGTGCGCTTGTTTCGGCATGTATGATGACTTCTAACCGTGCTTTGGCGGTGACTTCTACCCGCGCTTTTGCGGTGACTTGTACATGTACTTTTGCGGTGATGGCAACGACTCGTTCTGCCGACAATCTTACGAGTCATTTTACTTTTGTGTTTATGTTAAACATACGAATATTAAATTTGACGATTTAATATGATTGTATGTTATTATCAGAATGCATGACCGGTTGGGCTTTCCTCCGTTCTTTGTTACGACTGCGTATATTATTCAAATCGGTCTCAACTCTTGTTTTAAATTCTGGGTCATAGTCGGATAGACTGGTTTTAAAGACACTTTCATAACACGCGTTGATAGTATTTATGTCCATCAGTGCCATATGAGTTGTTATCTTTGTGTTTAGTTCTTTAAGCTCCTTTGACGTTTTTTTGTTGGTTTGAGAAATTCCAGCCAACTCAGTAATGTACTTTGCAAGCAAACTGTTCAATTCATTGACTTGTATTTGGAATAATACATTTTTTAATTGTTCCAGCTTTGAGTGTTTTGATTGGTCTATTTGTAAAATTATTTTTCTAAAACACCCATTGATTTGATCTGTCTTCAGACTCAACGCCATATTCTTAATGACAGGGCTAGCGGATTGTGCGTTCGTTGGAACTTGGTCGTCATCTATCAGTATCAACAAGGTAGCGCATGGAAGAGTTATGTTTCGAAGTGCCGGCTCCTCAATTTTCGTTTTAGCTCGTATTATCATTGGATATTCTAGTTTTAGTTGTTCGGTTAGTTTACCAATAAACTCTTTTTGTTGTGGTGTTACCTGTGGGTCTAATTCTTGCGTGAACGCCTTATTTATCTCCACCAGACAGTTGTCTAGTTCTGACTGTGTGAGATCGGCGATAAGTTGTTGCATGTTTGATTTTAAACTGCTGATTGTATCCGGGTTCTGGCGAAGATCATTCATTAATAATATCAATCGTCCACATGTTTCCGTCGCATAATCACTGTTAAATACCATAATAGACTGGTAAAGAAAGCCTTGTGAGGCTAGGTTAACTCCTACGTCATCCTCTGGTACTGGTACTTGTGATGATGATACTTGTGATACTGGTACTTTAGGACACTTCGCGCTTTTTGGCGCCTGCTCGAATGCTCCTGGCTTTTTTCAATCGCGGGTTGCTGCGGCGTTTGCTCTTTCTGGTCTTCATTTATAGTAGTGGTTGAAAAACTGTTTTGCGATGCGGAAAGAAACAAACGTCGCGGGCGAGGAACTTAGGATGCGCTAGAGCGAGGTTGGCTATCGTCGACGTGGTGTTGCTTGGGAAGGGCGGATGAATGGAGCTGGACGATGCAGCCGCGTCTAAACAAAAAGGTCATTCGCGCAACCAGCGGTTGTGGGAGCTTATCCCACCACCACGTCACGAACGCGGTGTTTAACCACACGTCGCCCTCAACGTGCGAAATGTTATAGACTCGCTCTAGAATGCGAATGCCTGGTTGGCGAGCAAAATACTCAAAATACTCGCGGATCTTGTCGTCTCGCCGGATGGTCTGCGACACGGTGCCCAGCAAATTGCCGTCGTCGCAAAACCTGTCGCGAATGGACGGCGGGTCGTGGAACCGGACCACCAAATCGAACCACGCATCTGTGAGGTGTACGATGCGCGCGGAACCAGTAGTGTCGGTTTTAGCATCGCCGTAGAATCGAATTTGTTTAGTGGGGCTGCCGCTCATTGTTCGTTGTGTTTTACTATATATTTACATAATGGACCTTTTTTTTATTGTCGGATCGAATCATCACATCCAGTTATGCGCCGCTTTAAAATCCATGCAGTGATATAAAATGACATCGCGTTCCCGTCGCACGCCGTCGAAACGTCGCACTCCGTCGAAACGACGCACTGCACTGCCCAACACCCCCAGGTGTAAACGTTTGTTGCACCGCAACATTTCCGCCATGATGAGAGAGTACAAGCAGAACAATCGGTGGCAGTCGCCCGCGCAAGCGGTGGCGGTGGCGTACAGCAAGACGCGCAAGCTGTGCCAACCGGGCGGGGGTGGGCGGGCGCGTCGTAGCAGCAAACGCACAAAGCCGGTGGCGCGCAAATCGCGTTGAATCGCGTAGAATCAACCAATTTATACGTTTATTTATTTTAAACAATTGAAGTAGGTTGAATACAGCAGTCCAATGCCCAAATAGTTGTTCTGCGTTTGCGTGTGTGCCAGTTTGTACAGACCATAGGCGTATTCGGTGTCATGCGCGTACTGCTGACGGAGAAGGACGCGCGACGATTCTATCTCTTCGCGTTCATCCAGGAGCTTGGAGCACGAGGAGGTAATTAGCAAGGCGCTCAAGTTGTTGCGGCTCGCCATATGCACATCCACCTCCTGTGCCTGTGCCTCGAGCTTGGCGTCGACACGACACATCGCGGTGTGGTGTTGCAGGTCTTGTTGTGCGTAAATCTCCCATTTGTTTTGTAGAACCGCGCGGAACTCCTGCTCTAATGTGGCTAGTGCATCCTGTAGTTGTACATGCAACGACACCAAACGCGCGGAGCAGGCGAGGCGTTCTTCCTTCAGGAACGCGGCTGCGTTGTAGTTGTGGTTGACGGTGGTGTTGTAGTTCACGGTGGTGTAGGTTACCGGGTTCATCGCGTCAAGTCAAAAGGAAAAGTGTTAAGTAATGATGATGATGATTGTTGTGCGTTATTAAAAATCTTGACCATTTGTTTTTGTTCTTTATTCCAAATAAAGAAAACAAAAAGTGAATGGGGGACGATGTGAAGTTGGAAGTAGAGCGGCACGCGGCCACGATGGAAGATATCGAGGAGGGGCTCCACACGCAGAAGGTTAAGCGTCAGCAGGAGACGGAGCTGCACCATTATTTGATAACGCAAAATTACCACCACGTTGTGACGCGACAAATACGTGAGATGGCTGCGCAGCAAGCACAACAGCACGCGGACTTGGTAGATCGGTACGACGAGTTACGCGAGCTCCTGTATGCGGTGGGTCAGACCGCCGCGTCGTGTTGCGCGTACGAAGAACCATTACCTTTTTCGTTCAAGCGTTGGTTCGGGAGTTGCCGCGTGCATCCCGAGTGTGCGTGTATTGTTTGCGCGCGGCTGTGGTAGGAATAGGTGGTGTGTGTGCGGTGGTTGGTGGTGTGTGTAATCTACTTCCAAGCTGATGGTGGGGCTGATAGCTGTTGCATTGTTTTCTCACAAAACATAACAGTACTGCGTAAAACATACAACCATCAAAACCAATAAAATATATTTTGTGCATTTTTATACTGCTTTTATTTTGTCATTCATTTACTTTACAACCAAACACTACCAACCCTTTTATGCAGGATATTTATGTCTCAGGTTCCAAAGTTTCCAAGCAACTCGGAGTCAGCCTCTCCTCCCTCCGCAACTGGGAAGCGCAAGGCAAAATTCAAGCCATTAGAACATGTGGCGGACATAGGAAGTACAACCTCGCGGACTTCCTTGAAAAAGCCAAAAACAACCCGGAAACGAGCAACACGCGGTACGACGTCGTCTACTGTAGGGTTTCCTCCACCAAACAGTCCGATGACCTCGAACGACAAGTGGAACATATGCGTGCACAATTTCCAGGGCACAGAGTCATCACAGACGTCGGATCAGGCATTAACTTCAAAAGGAAAGGGTTGCGAACCCTTTTGGGCGAAGCACAAAGAGGCCGAGTACGCCAAGTTGTTGTGGCCCACCGAGACAGACTATGTCGATTCGCCTTTGACCTCGTTGAGTGGATCCTCACCCAAGGGGGCGCGACACTCTTGGTTCAAAACGGAAAGCAAGACCTTCAACACGAGTTCTCAGAGGACCTCATGGCCATCGTACACGTGTTCAGTTGTAGATTCAACGGCCTGCGACGGTACAAGCGCGTTGTCCAAGCCAACTCCGACAAAGAAGAAAAAAACGAAGAAGGAAGAGGACAACGAGGACAACGAGGAAAAAAAAGTAGAAACACTACAGAGGAAGATCCGGCTTTTCCCGACGGCAGCACAGGCAACACAGTTGAAACGGTGGATGGAGGCCAGTCGCTGGTCCTACAACCAAGCGGTGTTTGCGATCAACCAGCGCCACACGGCGAACCAGAGGCGAAAAACGCAGGACAAGAAGGTCCGGCGCCAGTGGTCCGCCATAAGTCTGTGAAACGTTGTCTCTAGAACGAGAAAACACTTGCGGTTGTTTGAAGATGTCCCTGTGCACATTATGTCCTACGCCGTTATGGATGCCGTAGGAGCGCTGAAGAGCAATATGGCAAAATGGAAGAAGAATCCGAAACACCACTTTGAACTCCATTACAAGAGAACAAACGACAAAATGGCGGCCATTACCATCGAGAAGACAGCTGCAAAGATCTTGGAATCGGCTCTATTGTTTTATCCCTCGTACATGGAAAAGCTACCGATCCGGTGCTCAAAAATCCCGCCTCTTATTCCAAGGGGAAAGCCTCAGTGCGACAACCGTTTATCTGTGGACGCGATGGGTCACTTTTACTTCCACATTGCGATCCAGGAGACTCCGAGTGAACTCCACGCTTCCAGCACCCCTCGACAATCCGTGGTAGCACTCGATCCTGGTGTGAGAAAGTTTCTGACAGCGTATTCTCCGGACGGATGGATTGCGCACCTTGGTACCAAACACGATACTGGACGTCTTGCGTTTTTGAAACGGCGTGTTCAAACATTGGTGGCGCGTACAAAAGCATTACCAAGAAAACAGCGTCAGAAGAAGTATCGCATGAAAAAAGCCGCGCAACGAGCTCGTAATCGGATAAAGCACTTTGTGCTGGACATGCACTGCAAAATCACAAACTACTTGGTTAAAAGTTTTTCGGTGATTGTTCTTCCAGATTTTCGTAGTCAGCAGATGTCTAAGAAAAAGCGTCCAAACGGGAAAAAGCGTCAAATTGGTCGTGGTACTGTCCGGCTGATGCAGACATTGTCGCATTACAGCTTTCGAACTCGGTTGTTGCAAAAGGCGGCGCGAACACCCGAGTGTAGTGTGTTGATCTGTAGCGAGGCGTACACGAGTAAAACGTGTGGTCTGTGTGGAAATGTCAACTCAAAGTTGGGCTCGTCGGAGCGTTTTCGTTGTACATGTGGTGCATCGTTGGATCGCGACGTGAATGCAGCCCGAAATATCCTGCTGCGCAATCTCCATTCTATGGAGGCGGCGCAGTAGGTCTGCCAGCTTGGCCATGTTTAAAACATGCAAATATCTCATGGACGAAGACAGGTTCAATAGCCCGGTGGACATGCGTTAACAAACATGTTGGACGCGCGCATGGTGAAGTGAACTAAGACCTAAATCTAACTAAATCTAGTTGTTTTTACCCTTACTTTATAGTTTTAGGTCTTGTTTTTTGTTCTGCACGTGGGTTGTGCATTTTGATAGATTTAATAAAGCGGGTAACGAATAAATACGATATATTTACGTAATATTATTGGTAGTAATGGATATCAAAATCGACGTCTGGTCGGCTACTTGCAACGTCGGCTTTTCTGCGACACGCCGCGATGAAGCGCAGGCGGTGGCAGCCACGCGTGTACTTGAAGAGGGACTGGGCCCAAGCCTTGAACTGCTGTTGGAAATGCACACATTTCTCGGTGGTGCGCAACAGGTGTTTGGATCGTTCCATCAGGCGGGTCCAGTCTTCTAGCATTTCGAGTACGAACTCACCGAGCTCAACGGTAACGGTGGCATCTTCCCGTGTTTGTTGTACCGTGAGTGCTCGTCGAAGTAGGTCCTCCGGTGTTTTAAACTTATGAACGGAGTCGGACATGACGCACATCATGCTACCATAGTTGTTGTTGATCTCGTCGAAAATGGTGTTGACGAGTCGCTCCGGCTGGTCCCGTAGCGTCGCTAGCCCCATGGCGCGGTACTTGCGCGCTTTGATTTTACATAATTTTTGGAATGCCGCAACACGTACGGCGCTGTTGCGGTGTGCACGGAGTTGGTCGTACCGCTGGCCGCGTGCGCTCAGTGCCGTCGCCGCGTTGCTCTGGACGCTCATGTCAACAAAGTGAAAGTGTGAATGGGACGAGACTGGTGTTTGGATATATAGTTATTTTTGGTAATGTAATTACAAATTAATTACAAATTAATTACAAATTAATGTTACCAATAGTAAAATGTCGTTGCGTATAGCCGTCGGTAACGCGGCAAAAAAACGCGCGACATTTGTTAAATGAGCGCGACAATTGATCTCGTGGTAGACGCTGACGGGTTGTTTGTTTTGGCGGAAGATGCAAGGGATACGGAGAAGTACAAATGTATTATATGTAACGAGTTGCTCATTTACACCGGATCTTATTTTCAACACGGTCCCAACAAAAAAAAAGCGTGTAGCGCGGTGGCCCCGAAAAGTAACTATCACCGCGTGCTGAAAGCGTGCCAAACGCGACAGGATTGGAAATTACGCGTGCAGTGCTCGACGGTGGCGTGCACTGAAAATGTGGCGGGGCCGTACACCGTGTCGCGAGAGTGCTGCTATAAGATCATCGTTCGAGCGCTCAGGACCCACCAGTACTGTGTGAAGGCTGGGTCGCGCGAGTTCGATATCGGACCATTGTTTTGCAAAAGATGTGACCCACCCACGTCGTCCACACAACCACAACTGACACAAGAACCGGCGGTGGTGGTGGACGACCGCGTAGCCGCAGCTGAGCACGCCGCGTCACAGGCGATCAACACGCTAAGGGCGACACGCGACGCCGAGAAAGCGGCGATGGAAGAGCACCAGAGAGCGCTACAGCAGCGGATGGCGACACAAAAAGGCGAGGAAGCCGCGTTTGACCAGTACCAGATAGCGCACCGCCGGCACATTGAGGCACAAGACGCAGAAACGGCTGCCAGCAAACGAAGTCAGGATGCAATCAACGACCGAATCGCCGCAAGCTTTACGGAGAAGGAGGCGGTGGCGAACGTGGAGCAAGTACGTAAACAGGTGCGCGTGGAGGCAGAGACCGCCGCGCGCGTACGGGCTGAGGCAGCGGCCGAGGCAACAGCGGAGGCAGCGGCCAAGGCAACAGCGGAGGCAGCAACAAAGGCAACAGCGGAGGCAGAGGCCAAGGCAACAGCGGAGGCAGCAACAAAGGCAACAGCGGAGGCAGAGGCCAAGGCAACAGCGGAGGCAGCGGCCAAGGCAACAGCGGAGGCAGTGGCGCGCGTACGGGCCGAGGCAGCGGCGGCGATGCCCGAACATGTACATGCGCCCACGCAGACCGTCAAAATTATAGACGTGCCACATAAAAATGTTGCAAGGGAACAGCAGCACGCCTCGGCGCTTATGCAGGAGTATGTTAACTCGGTCAAGTTTAATATCAGTGGTGCGCGAAACCCACGAAATGATGTGCGACTATGGTTAACACAAGCGGTGACGAACCAAGTACCGCGAGTTTGTCTGCCGCCCATGAAAACCACGTGGGGGGTGCGCAGTGCTCCCGGATTCGAGACTGACCCGACGGCGTATAAGAATCTGGACCTGATCGTGGCCAATGTGCTGGTGCATGAACTTCTGACGTCAATTGAGAATTGTTTCGTCCAGTTTATAATAGATAAGTGTACCGATATCTTCGGGTCGAAGTTGCCGGATCGGGTAGTAAAGGCAAAGTTACGTCCTCTCATCCGTCCGTTGTCTGTTGATTTCCTGACTGACTTATCGACCTCTTGCGTTAGAGTTAGAATTCCGCCGAATCATCTAGAACGAATGAGCGGCGCATGTATTCAGCCAGGGGAAGCCGTGACGGTGACGGTAAAGCTTGAGCCGTATAATAATTACGAAGCCGACGCCTTTGGGTTGGTATGCGTATGCACCAACATCGTTTGGGACGGCGTAGACAGAATATTCGATGAGGCGGATAACGCAACAATGACGCGGGAGCTAATAACCACGTTCGTCGCAGCGCAGGCGGAGAAGGCGCAGGTCGAGGCGGAGAAGGCGGCGCGCGTTGAGGCGGAGAAGGCGGCGCGGATGGAGGCGGAGAAGTTGGCGCGGATGGAGGCGCGGATGGAGGCGCGGATGGAGGCGGAGAAGGCGGCGCGCGTTGAGGCGGAGAAGGCGCGGATGGAGGCGGAGATGGCGCGGGTTGAGGCGGAGATGGCGCGGGTTGTGGCGGAGAAGGGGGCGAAGGCTGCGCGGATGATGAAGGCGTTAAAGGCTGCTCGAATACAGGCGGAGACGGCGGCGCGGATTGACGCGGTGGAAAGGGCGGCGCGGATGGAGGCGGCGAAGGCTGCGCGGAATGAATGGAACGCCTCATGGCAAAGTTGGAGAAAAACATACGAATAAAGTACATTGCACCATTGTTTATTTTTTCAGTCGTTTGGCATACCACTGTATATGTAGTATGACCAGGAACCCGACGTACAGGAAGATCGGGGGGTACCACCACGTCTGCCCCGCGTTGCGCTCCTCCACCTCCTTGGTGGCGCGCTGGCTCTGACTGATCAGCGAAAGACTGGCGGCGAGCGCTATGCCCAGAATGATAAAGTAGCCGACTGATGACCCCCCGTGTTTTCGCGCATTCTCAAGCTTTCCGCCTAGAAAACTGCCACCTAGCAGCAGGAGCGCGCCCGCCAGCGATACCAGCGTCGACTGCCACCACGGTCTCCCTCGTCGCTTGATTTCCTCGGACGACTCCACGCCTATTAAAAAGGTGTCGATGGCGATGGTGGACGCGGTGATCAGCGCAAGCGTTTGGACGGATTTGCTGTCGAGCGCGATCTCCGGGCCCACGCCGATGATCAAGCCATACATCCACAAAATGATCAGCCACGAAACAACAGAGGCCACCGGAAACGCTTCGACTTTCGGCTTGACAGGGGGCACAGGTACCGATACTGGAATCTCTTTTTTCTTTTCCGTCTCGACGTACGCTAACAACGCAACGAGACCCGCGGCGCCAAGCGTGAGCCCGCCTACCGCCGCGCCCCGCTCCGTTTTTTTTTTCGCCTCTGTCAGAATTTCCGGCATCAACTCAATGGAGACGAGCGCCACGAGCAGTCCCGTGGTCATGTACGAAAACGAGGCCGACAGCTGGTCCGGCAGCACCACGGTCTTGCCCACGATGCTGCCAACCGATAACGTGGCCACCGGGATGAGGCCCGCCAGCACGGCGATTTTCACAGGTGACGTGTCGGCCTTCACAGCTGCTTTGTTGACGCTCATCGACGGCATGACATCCCTGCCATTCACACTAACGGATGATAGCATGATTTTATTTATTTATATAGGGATAATAAAAAATGGCAGAACAGGCCGTTTCTGTTGCTGAGAATTTTATCGCGAGTCACAGGCACTAACTCGTGGGAGAAGACGACAGCTACCGAGATACACCGGTGCGTAAACTTGAAACTTGTACGACTGCGGAAAATACGCATAGCGGCAGAACACCGCGTGCGACGGTCCAACCGGTCGATTCTGACGTATCTATAAACGTGAAAAAATAATAGTAGTACCAACACAAGAACAAACCGAGAAGCCAGACGCAATGGTCGTGCATCATTCAGTACGTGTGCCTCATGCACTAAGTGCGCCCCATGCACTAAGTGTGCCTCATGATGCACTAAATGTATTAATTACCGCGGTGCACAAATCGCCCAACGTATTTATCGACCTGATTATGTTTGTTATTGTGAATCCGGTGGTCCTGTACGTGATCCTCATTGTTAGCTGGATCGTGTCGATCCACGGGTAGGCACCGGTAAAAAAAATAACATAATAAAAAAAATGCTTACACCAATGGTAACGTTCATCGTTCCGACGATCGGTCGACAAACACTAGCCGCAACAATCGAGTCGCTCGAAGCGCAGACGGTGCCGGACTGGAAGGCGATAATTGTGTTCGACGGAATAAAAGCACCAGCGGACATGGTCGCCACGCCGCAGGTACGACTGCTCGAAATTGAAAAGGAGGGACAGGGGAAAAACAGCGCCGGTAATGTACGGAACAAGGGGATGCAGCACGTAGAGACCGAGTGGATAGCGTTTGTTGATGACGACGACGTTATTTCCCCGGACTTTGTCGAGACGTTCGAGCGTGAAATAGGAGAGCATCCGTCAGTGGATGTGCTGATCTTTAGAATGTACGACACGCTGAAACGACGTATTCGTCCCAAACTAGACGCGCGCGATATCGTTCGCAAACAAGTTGGGATCAGCTTCGTCATCAGAACCACAATTTTCCAAGCGGGTCTGAAGTTTATGTCGAGTCAGTTCGAAGACTTTGAGTATTTGAACAGGATCCGGTCCAACGGGTTCACCCTCATGATCAGTCCGTACGTGCGCTACTTTGTAGATGGGGGCATGGACACGGACGCGCACCGTCGGACCGGCAGCCGCGTGTTTGTGACCGCAAAGCAAGAGCGACCGCGTCTGGTTGAGCGACCGCGTCTGGTTGAGCGACCGCGTCTGGTTGAGCGACCGCGTCTGGTTGAGCGACAGTGTGCAATAGCCGCACGACCCGCCCGCATGCCGCATTCCATGTTCGTCGCCGCCGTCACTGTTACGGGACTCGCGTTTGCGGCCCTCTTCGTCGTCATAGTGTTGATGGCAGTGCAGACCGACAATTGACAGTGTTTTACGGTGGACATTTGTTGCGGATGAACGGTTATAGGCACTTTATTTATCATCACTTGTTTCTTTTTGTAGATAAAAGAAAGTCTCCACGTATAATATAAATGCACGTGATTCTAGGAGACTGGACCAACGAACTGGACGTTTTAAAACTTCGGTATGAAAATGCGACGCCGTTCCCTTTTGTGGTGCTAGAGCCTTTTGTGGATTTCGAACAGGCGCTGGAGCTCACCCACAGTTTCCCGCGGGTGCAGGATGCGAACTGGCACAAGTACGACAACCCGCTCGAAAAGAAATATGCGCTGAACGCTTTTGGCGGCGTCCCCGTGTTCGAGTCGTTCTTCAACTTCCTGCAGTCTCCCGCGGTAGTGGACTTGTTTAAAAGCATCACGGGAATACCCGACCTGGAAAACGACCCGCATTTGCACGGCGCGGGCCTTCACTACCACGAGCGCGGCGGCAAACTGGACATGCACTTGGACTACAGCATTCACCCGCTTTCCAAAAAGGAGCGTCGAGTCAACTTGATTTTATATTTGAACGAGCACTGGGATGACGCGTACAACGGAGGACTCGAATTATGGGACGCGGCGTTTACACGTTGCTGCGAAACAATTATGCCGGCTTTCAACCGCGCCGTGCTGTTTCAAACGTCGGACATTTCGTACCACGGTCTGCCGACACCGATCACGTGTCCACCGGACACGGGGCGTAAATCGTTGGCCATTTACTACGTCAGTCATCCTCGGGAAGGCGTGGTCCATCGCACCAAGGCGCAATTTCGCCCGCTGCCGCATCAACCCGTCTCGCCGCCGTTGCAACTTTTGTATGATATTCGACCAACGCGAATTATTAGCGAACATGACTTGGAAACAATTTACCCGCCGTGGAAAGAAGACCCCGCAGGCAAAGGCTTTTGGTTTCTTTAACCACGCATCTTCCAAAAAGCGAGTACCTCCAAATATGTATAAATGTCAAAAAAAACATGGTACGACTGCTAACACCACAACCCATAATTCTAAACTCGTTGAAATGCCCAAGCTCAACTTCCGGTACGGCGTCATGAACTCGGCGAAGACGGCGGAGCTGCTGATGATGGTGCACAACATGGAGTCCAAGGGCAAAGCCGTGGTCGTCATCAAGCCGGGCGTCGACACCCGGAACGCGTGCATTCAGTCCCGCTTGGGCATGACGCGCGCGCCGGACATTGTCGCGCTGGAAGACTCGGACGTGCACGCTAGAGTGATGCTGATGATGGCGGTGAGGCCGAACGTGTCTGCTGTTTTCGTGGACGAGGCGCAGTTCCTGACGGCGGCGCACGTGGAGCAGCTGCGCGAGCTGTCGATCGAGGTTAACGTGTTTTGCTACGGGCTGCGCACGGACTACAGGGGCGTGCTGTTCGCGGGGTCGAAGCGGCTGATGGAGCTGGCGGACACGGTGGAGGAGGTGCGGTCGCCGTGCAAGTTTTGCGAGCGCAAGGCCATTATGACCGCCAAGTTCTGCGACGACCGCATCATCCGCGACGGGGGCGGCGGCGTCGACGTGGGCGCGGAGGAGAAGTACATGGCCATGTGCTGGAAGTGCTGGCACGCATCGGCGCAGTTCCAAACCATTACCATGTTCGACGCCTTTGCTCGCAACCATGCTCGCAACCATGCTCTTAACAATGCTCGCAACAACCACATCCAAGAAACTAGGTAGGAGATAGCATTTCTTACATGTACCATATTATGTAGCGTATAAAGTAAAGTAAATGAAGCCTCGCCGCAAAAACCAGACACGTTCGAAATCCAAATCTCGGCGGGCGCCGATGAGGCGGCATCAATCGCCTAAGCGGCATGGTGTCACCAGTCGAGCACGGTTGAGATCCAGAACAAAAACAAAAACGAGGGGTCGGTCGCGCAAAGCCATGCGTGGCGGCGCGGGTTCTGGTAGCCCCAAAAACAGTAGTATGTTACCATGGATTGCAGGCGCGGCGTTAGTGGGTGCTGGCGGATTGCTATTCGGCGCGCGTTATATACAACAACTTCAAACACAACTTAAAGCGAAGACAACAGAACTTCAAAAGAAGACAGAAGAAGTAGCCAGCTTAAGCAGCCAACCTGGACTGATAGAATTACAAAAACAAGTAGCCGCTCTTAACCAAAAAATAGCCAAAACAGAACAAGCAACACGTGAAGCGGCACGAGATGCAGCTAAAAAGCTACAGGAGTCAGAAACTGCTGTAAGAGTAGCAACTGTCGCGGTACGTGCAGCGTCTGCTTTATCAGATAAGGAAAAACACGAATTACAACAAAAACTTGATGCAAAAACAAGCGAGCTAACAGAATCTAAACGTTTACACGTAGAAGCGCAAAATGATCTTGGTGGACAACAACAATTATCGGAGGAGGCCAGAGCGGCAGTAGAAGCAGCTAATGCCGCCCTAGCGCTAGCCAAAGTCGAAGCCAAAGCGGCCCGCGAAGACGCCAATGACGTCCGGAAGACTTTGGGATTCCAAAACACACGTCATGCCAATGAATTACAAGCCCAACAATTACAACACGAAAGTGAAAAAAAAACACTCGAATCAACGAGGAAAAACCAAGCACAAGCCCAAAGACGAGCCGAAGCCGAAGCCGAAGCCCATGCCGAAGCCCAAGCCCGAACCCTAGTCGAAGTTCGAGCCGAAGCCCAAGCCCGAGCCCAAGCACAAGCCCAAGCCCTAGCCCAAGCCCTAGCCCAAGCCCAAGCCCCAGCCGAAGCCCAAGCCCTAGTCGAAGCCAGTGCCCAAGTCGAGGACGAGTTATATTTATCATCATTAAAAAACGGTTACGAAGACAAAATAATAGAATTAAGAAACCTCATTGACACACAAATAAGCGATAATAGCTCCCGGAAACAAAAGCAGTTTAAAAACGATTTGAATGTACTTTATCTAGGTTTGTTGGACGTATACCACAAAAAACTAACCGACAAATATACACCACTAAACAAAATAGTGGAGTTCTTAGCAAAACAAGAAAACTTATGTAATTATATTAAAAACCTACGTGGAGATGAAGATTTTATTACGACAGTAAAATCTATACTTGACAACCACGGGAAAACTTTACAAAAAACAATTAGTGATCTCGATTTTTTATTTTTTAAGTTTTATATACAAAAAATATCTATAAATCAGTTCGGTGAAATTAAAGACGCAAGCCTAAATACGTGTAACGTTGAGATTAAGGAGTACATACGAAAATTAGAACAGATGTACGATTTACAATTACAGTTAAAAAAATAAAATGTAGTAAAGTATAGCAATGTTTTTTTCCTATCGGGAAGCTGCTGTCAAGGGCGTGGCGCGGGACGCCGAGTACAGGGTGCGGAGGAGAAGTACATGGCCAGTGCTGGAGGTGCTGGCACGCATCGGCGCAGTTTGAAACTTAAAGTACAATACTCGATACTATGTAGGAGATAGCATTTCTTACATGGACCAAAAAGTACAATACATGTACCAAAAGTAAATACATGATACCAAAAATATTATGTGGCGTGTATAGTAAATGAAGTCTCGCCGCAAAAACCAGACACGGTCGAAATCCAAATCTCGGCGGGCGCCGATGAGGCGGCATGTGTTGCCTAAGCGGCATGTATCGCCTAAGAGACATCTATCGCCTAAACGTCATGGTGCCACTACTGGAGCACGGTTGAGATCCAGAACAAAAACGAGGGGTCGGTCACGCAAAGCCATGCGTGGCGGCATGCACACTGGTCAGAGCAGCAAAAACAGTAGTGCGTTACCATGGATTGCTGGCGCGGTAGTAGGCACTAGCGGATTGGTACTAGGCGCATATATGTTAAACCAATTACACCAAAAGCAAGCAGACACTCAAGCAAGTATCACACAGTTAATAACTAATTTAAATACATTAAGTTTGACGAGTCCAGAACTATCGACAACTGACCTTTCAAGTGTACTGACGGCAGTTAAAGAACTTCAATCGAAATTAAATACTACACAGACAGACCTAAAAACCGCACAGGAAACGCAACGTTTAACAGAAGCCCAAAACATCGAATTACAAGCAGAACAACAACGATTAACAGCCGCCGCCGAAGACGCATTCAATAGAGCTACCAAAATTCTAGAAGACGCCCGGGCAGTGGAAGGCGAAGAAGGGGAGGAAAATTTAAGTCAACGTCAAGCTTTGGTAGAGTTCCGTCGACAGGATGAAGAAAAAAACGCAAAATCAGCACAAATTCAATCAACATGTATTGCACGTACTGTTGAATATAACAAGTCTGCTAAAATGCTTACCGCTAGAATATTGATACTGACTGCCCCAAATGACGCCTCAAACTCAAATGACAGTGAACTACAAAAATATATAGAATACCTGAGACAAATACAAGAAAATTTGGTAAGCAATCAGGGCCTTATAAGTGGTCTCAAAAAGCTGAAATTAGTTGAAGAGGAGTTAAATGTTGCAATCTGTGATGGAACAAATAAGTTCACGTTTGACAATTTTTTGGCACTCATGGTTAAAATCCAAGACACTTTTGACGAAATTCCAAAACGACCCCAAGTAAATATCCATAAATATTTAGAAGATGATTTTAAAATATTAGATGAAATTGATTTTAAAATTGTTAAACAGTTACTTATTGAGAAGGCACAGGCCCACAATCGAAGTGAAAACCTAGACGATATAAACAGTCAAATATTAACGGGAATTGATTCCTTTAAAGGTATTTTTAAAGCTGTAAATGGACAAATGCTTCACAGGGATTTATTAGCTAAATTGGACAAATTTAAAAACAGTCTACAGACTGCATATCGAGACGCTCAAAACGCAGATCGTAAACTTACGGCATATAATGCGTTATTACAGTGATAATAATAGTTATTGAATTCCAGTTGAGTATATATATAATAGCAATGTTTTTTTCCTATCGGGATGCTGCTGTAAAGGGCGTGGCGCGGGATGCCGAGTACAGGGCGCGGGAGGAAAAACTGGTGTACGACGCGCGGGCGCTGCTCAACAAGACCCACCCCCTGTTCCGCAGCACCACGTGCAGCCGGCAGTGCGCCACCATCATCGTTTTCATGCAACTAGCCGACAACCACCGCGACTTTGTGGTCCGGCACAAACCCGACTTCCACGGCGCCGTGTACCTCAAACTCGTGCAGTTCCTCGCGCAACTCGCCGACTACGTGGGGCTCACGGGCAACACGTGCTACTGCACGCGCATCTACAACATGCCCGTGTGCCACAGCGTCAACAAATACATGGAACACATGCGGCTGCTCGCCGAGCGCTACAACAGGCTCAACCACACACTCATCCCCGCCTTCACCTTTCTCTACCGCCGGCTGAGCAACGACCTCGCCCTCATGATCATGGAGTACGTCACGCCCGCCCCGGCATTATTACCACGCCCGCCCCGGCGTTAATACCACGCCCGCCCCGGCGTTAATACCACGCCCCGGCGTTAATACCACGCCCGCCCCGGCGTTAATACCACGCCCGTACCGGCGTTAATACCACGCCCGCCCCGGCGTTAATACCACGCCCGCCTCCTCTGAATAAACCCACACAATCAATGCGTCGTACTTTTTGCGTTTTGTTTTATTTTGTTAGCATAAAAGAAATTAAAAAAGCGATGATGATGAGTACAAGTATGGAAGAACGCGAGAGGCGCGCGCGTCGCAAACGGGCGTACCGCCTGCAAAAGTACGGGGACAACTACAAGGTGTCTGGCGTCACGGGCGGCGCGGCGCGGCTGTACGACTTCGCTGCGCCGCCCGAGTACTTTGAGGAGCTGGCGAGCACGGCCGAGGAGAAGCACGCCATGCTGGTGCACTACCTGAGCCACCTGTACCCGCTGTCCGACGCGGCGGCGTGGCGAAACATGACGCTGGCACAGATCACGGCGTACTACACCGACGGACTGCACTTCTGGTACACGTTCAACCCGGGGTGGGGCGTCAGTCCGCTGCCGGTGTGCCTCGACTCGTCGGTGGTGGCCAAGTGGAGCAAGAACACGTTCTACCAGGCGGGCACCATCGTGCAGTCGTCCATCACCAGCCTGTGCTGGGACTACAACGCCGCCAACCAAAAGGAGTACTACGCCGCGCGGCTGAACAACGCGCCGCAGCAAGACGCAAGCTTGACGTACACGACGGCCAGCGGCGCGTCGCGGACGGTGCGCACCGTGTGCCGCGACAGGGACTACTGGGCGAGCGTGCTGGGCAGCAAGATGGAGGTGACGTCGTGGGGGTGGAACCCGTACCCCATGGGCATCTACTCGCAGGGCCCCTTCCCCGGCACGGGCACCTTCCTGGACATCCCCGCGCGCAGCATCGTCGGCACCAGTCACTGGGACATCATCCTGCAGTGCAAGGCGCCGGGCGTGAGCGACGAGGCCATCTGGTGCGCCACCATGACCCACGAGCTGACGCGGCTGAAGCGCGGCGCGACGACGGTGTTCGCCACCAAGGAGGTGAATGTGACGCCGTGGGTGGTGGTGCGCTCCGTGGCGGGCGAGTACACGTGGCGGCAGATCGGGTGGACGCCGCTGCTCATCTGCTACTCGTGCTTCCTCATGGGCGGCTTCGGCGGCATCGGCGCGCCGTGGGTGGGCGTGGACACGCCGGCCGTGTTCTGGTCGTCGTGGGACAAGCCGTTTGAGGGCAGCGGCTTCTTTGAGGGGCGGCGGTACGCGGTGCTGGTGGAGGAGTACGCGGACAGGGGCGAGACCAAGTACCGCATGCCGCTGGACCAGTCGCTGCCGGTGATGGCCGACGCGCCGGCGCGCACCAGTGCGGTGATGTACACGGCCTTGCGGGAGATGTACCGGTACCTGGGCGCGTGGGACACGAACTACATCCAGCAGCGGTGGCGCTACAACATCTTCTGGTCGCAGCGGTTCGGCGGGTACGTGGACACGTCGCCGGGCGTGACCAACGACTCGGACGACTTGATGCAGGCGATGCTGACGGGCAACTTCGACATCGTGCACCACAGCATCTGGGGGGCGTCGCTGGTGGACCCGCGTCTGTCCAAGTACTCGGGCAACCCGCTGCGGTACAGCCACGTGGTGGACGCGGCGACGCAGCGGGCGGTGCGCGCCGTGGGGCAGGGCGGCTTCCCCACGGGTCGCGCCACCAACCTGGCGAGCACGCAGTGCCCCGTGTTCGCCATCCGCACGCAGATGCCCAACGTGAGCAGCGACCTGTGCTCCGAGTTCGCCGACTTCCGCGTGCTGACGCCGGGCAACCTGGGCAACGGCGCGGGCGACCAGGCGTTCTGGGTGGACATGTTGCGGCTGTACGCGAAGATGTACGCGTTCACGGTGGACCCGCTGAACCCGTCGAGGTTCGCGTCGCTGTCGGGCGAGCGCGAGCCGTGGTTCCCGTCGGCCAAGCTGCTGCCGGTGCGTACGCGCGGGGATGCGTGGGTGGAGAACGACAACTTGTTGACGGGCAAGTCGTTCTTCGGCTTCGACGTGTTGTCGGGCACGTGGTCCGGCGGCGGGCTGGCGTACACGGGCGAGAGCGGTGAGGGCGTGAAGGTGGCGCTGCCGAAGATGCCGGTGATGCTGAACGCGACGCGCACGGCGCTGGACACGTGGCCGAAGAACGCGGAGGGGGTGCAGACGGCGCCGGGCATGTGCGACGAGCAGGTGCTGGACGGCCTGGTGCCGCGGCCCATGGCGACGGCGACGGTGAACCCCATCCAGAACCTGGGCAACGACTCGGCGTGCTACGACGCGACGCCGCCGTACACGTGCTCGGGGCCGAACTGCTGCGCGCAGACGCTGGCGCCGGTGGGGTACAAGTACTACCCGTTCGCCACGGACTCGTTCGACACGGGTGTGGTGGGCTTTCCGGGCGCGACGCGGTACATGCAGGGGCGGCAGGACGGCAGCCAGGACTGCTCGGCGAACAAGGCGCTGGGCGCGTGCCTGACGCGGTGGATGCTGGGCAGCAAGGCGGTGCCGTGGCGGTTCGACGCGCCGCTGGCCAACCGCATCATGCTGCGGCAGGGTCTGCGGTTCGAGCAGGCGCCGGGGGTGGCGGCCAAGAAGAAGTTCATGCACAGCACCGACTCGCTGTACACGTTTGGCGCGTGCACCGGCTTTTTCGCGTTGCTGTACGTGTTTGTGCTGGCGAGCGGCACGAAGAACAAGGGGGTGATGTACACGGTGCCGGTGTTGCTGTTGGTGTCGCTGGGGCTGCTGATTGCGGTGCTGGTGATGCAGTTCCCGGTGGGGGGCGGCGAGAAGAGGCGGGTGTTGAGCGGCGACGACAAGCTGCGGCTGTACCTGAGCTTGGTGTACCCGCTGGTGCCGCAGGCGCGGTGGCGCGGCATGTCGTCGACGGCGCTGAAGACGTTCTTCTGCAGTCTGCACGCGTGGTACAAGGACGGGTGGGCGGTGGAGTCGGGGTACCGCAACGTGGACGCGATGCCGTCGCCGGTGCAGTTCGTGCGCAGCAGTTTCTGGAAGGCGGGCCGGCCGTTCGGGCCGGGGTCGAAGTGGACGGACTTCACGACGCGCACGCACTGCATCACGGGCACGCCCGAGGCGGTGAACGAGATCGACGGCAAGAAGTTGATCGGGTACGACGCGCTGGTGGGCACGACGGCGAGCGAGACGCCTAGCGGCATCCTGTACCGGGGGCGGCAGCTGCTCACGCGGGCGGGCGGCATCGCGCACAGCTCGTTCGACCAGCCGTCGACGAACTTCCACCTGGACAACTACAACGCGTACGCGAGCGTGAACGACACGGACCTGGAGGCGTGGAAGCGGGCGCAGTACGTGGAGGTGTGCAGCACGTGGTGCCCGTTCCCGGACGGCGCGTACTTTGACTGCGCGCAGGGCAGCGGCGTGTTCCTGCGTCTGGGGTCGCACATCGTGGGGTACTCGGGGCTGGACGTGGTGCGGCGCGCGATGGATGAGGTGGTGGCGCGGACCATGGTGGGCGCGCTGCAGCAGAGCTACTGGGAGGAGTGGCAGCGCACGGGGTTCGACGGCATGACGGTGGACGGCGCGGGCGTGCTGAGCCAGCCGTCGCCGGAGCAGTGCACGGTGTGCGGCTTGTACGGCTCGCTAATTTTGACGAAGGCGCAGCGCGCGCAGATCATGGCGGCGGTGGGCGCCAGCCAGTACCACGTCATGTACGACGAGTCGTTCTGCGCCGACGGCGTGTTTTCCGGCGTCGTCATGTCGTTCCAGCCGGCGGACGCCCGGTACTACGACGCGGCGGCGAAGCAGTGGGTGGGCACCATGCCGGCGGACCAGGGGCACGTGGCGAACTACCCGTTCCCGCTGCCGTTTGGTAGTGGCGCGTTTGTGGCGAACGTGGACGGCAAGGGGCTGCCGGCGGGCATGCCGCAGCTGAACATGTTCGCGCTGCTGATGCCGGTGAAGTACCAGCTGTACAACATGGCGAGCATGACGCGCAGCTTCACGCTGGACACGATGTTCCTGAACGCGTGGGCGATTTCGGAGGAGGAGCTGCGCGCCAAGGGCGGCGGCACGTTTAACTACGTGGATTTTTTGATCGCGAACCGGGCGGCGCCGAGGGGGGCGGTGAACTCGTGGGAGGGGGCGGTGGACGACGTGATGGACCTGATCAGCAAGCCGGTGGCGCACCCGATTCTGATGAAGTACTCGCGGCTGTTCGGCTTCAAGTCGGACGGGCCGTCGGTTGTGCTGAACGACGCGCGGCAGTGGGGGGGCGGCGTCGTGGGTGCGGGCGCGGCGCCGTCGCTGGCCACGATCCAGGCGGGCGCGCTGGACAAGGGCATGTACTGGCAGGACACGGACACGAGCGGCGGCGCGTACTTCCCGGCGGACCTGTTGGCGCTGCCCCAGTGCGACAGCGCGAACCTGGAGATTGACCACTGGATGTCGAGCCTGTGCACGGCGCTGGGGTACGACAGCGTGTGTCGCATCCAGCACTGGTGCGGCAACAAGGGGCTGACGATGGACGTGGAGGTGGTGAACTTGAAGCTGGTGGTGCCGGGCAACCTGATTTCGACGGCGATGACGGACAACACGTTTGAGATCTGGAAGTCGGTGTACGGCGCGGGGTGGTTCACGCTGCAGGACCCGTTCTCGGCGGGCAACGTGTACTCCGCGGCGGGCGCGCCGACGGTGGAGGGGCAGGTGGCGACGTGGGTGAAGCCGCCGTGGATCGGGTACGACCCGGGCAGCGGCTACTACGGCTGGTCGTCGGAGCAGAGCGCCAACTACAACAAGTCGCTGCAGCTGAGCTACCTGCCCGTGAACGCGGAGGAGATCGGGCTGACGGGCCTGTCGCCGCAGTACAACTCGTACATTTGGAACCACGTCTCCAAGCTGTACAACGCCCCGTAGGCGCGTGCGTGCTGGTAGTGGCGCGCGTGTTCAGGTAGTGGCGTGTGGTAGTGGCGTGTTGGTAGGTGGCGTGTTGGTAGGTGGCGTGGGTAGGTGGCGTGTTGGTAGTGCAAGTAAATAGATTAAACTCAACCTAGATGTTGGTGGGAGAAGGGATGAGCGGTAATTAATTTGTGTGCTTAAGAATAAAAAGAGAAAAGACGATGAAGTACTACAGCGACGCGACATCGAACGAACGGCGGCACAACTCGCGGCAGTCCAAAATGATGATGACGGCGGCGCAGAGCCCGATGGCGTCGAGCGTGGTGAAGCCGCAGTTCCAGAGCGCGCTGTCGGTGGCGGAGCTGTACTCCATGGCTGCGCGCAAGAACCCCGGCAAGTTCCGGAACATGAGCGCGCCCGCCTTCAGCAACATGAAGCCGCAGATCGGGCTGACGTACTTCCCGCCCATGAACTGCAACCCCACCATTATCGCCCCCGAGGCGTCGCGCTCCAAGCTCAAGTTCACCGCCACCAGCGCCGTGCTGCCGCAGTACTTCAACTGGGGCGACGCGCAGAACGTGGCGGACAGCAAGAACTGGGGGCTGCGCGACCCTAGCCTGGGGCCGTACATCGTGCCGCCGCCCAACCAGCTGGCGTGCGGCTCCTGCTGGGCCGTGGCCTCCGCGAGCGTGTTCTCCGACCGGTGGGCCATCTTCACGCAGGGCGCCAACCCCAACCTGTCCGCCACCAACGTTATCGGCTGCGTGAGCGACAACAGCTCGTTGAAGGGTGCGTCGGTGAACTTCGGCAACACCGACGGGTGCAACGGCGGTATCCCCGCGGCGGCGGCGGAACTCATGGCGCAGCACGGCATCGTGAACAACACGTGCGCTTCGTACGCGTGGTGCGCCAACAACGAGGTGTGCAACGGGCGCAAACAGACCGGCGGCGACTCGGGCGCGTACCTGAACGGCAGTGTCGTCCCCGCGTGCTCGGCGGTGACGGGCTGCATCGACTGCTCCTCGGGGGCGTGCACCGCGCAGCCCAACGCGCCGCGGGAGCCCCAGCTGTTCAAGGCCAAGCGGTACACCCAGGGGTCGTTCAACTACAACAC
>Ga0208718_1000040_pt1 | contig 29009 bp, 26 predicted proteins | sample LakMenE29Apr09ns_FD_150743 | JGI IMG/M metagenome (GOLD analysis project Ga0208718, IMG submission 150743) | Freshwater microbial communities from Lake Mendota, WI - 29APR2009 deep hole epilimnion ns (SPAdes) | ecosystem: Environmental > Aquatic > Freshwater > Lake > Epilimnion/Euphotic zone ...
ATAGTCACCTGAGAACCTGGGATTCCGTAGGTGTAGGAAGCAGTAGATTCAGACTTAGAAGAGGACGACATTTGACAGACTGACAGACGAATTTGATGTTTTGATTTCACTGCATTCTATTTTATGTCGAATTTTCACTTCAATTTTCCAGCCATTTAAAAAACTAGCGAAAATCGAAAATCGAAAATCGAAATACTAGTCAATATTTATAAGAGTTGTATAAACTAATAAGTATAAGAATGAAAACAAAAATAATGATACAAATAGCCGAGCACGTTGTGTTGTAGGAACCATATCACCAAACCCTGCAGTTGTTAATGTCGTCATTGAAAAATAAAAATGGTCTGTAAATGTTTTAGCGTTTGATATTTCGCCATAGAGAAAAAAGTATGTTACTAATGAAAATGAAATAATAACGGCAAATAGTAACATAACACTTTTGATGTGTCGTATATGAAGTTTATGAATCATCGTTATATAATGCAATAATCTAATAACCTAATATTATTAATTATACTATATTCTTATAAAATATTATTAATTTTTATATTTTGTAGGTGTATTATAAAACAATGAAAAATATTACAAGAAAAATAAAAGTAAATAGAAATTTTATATCTAAATCAAAAACTAAATACAGCGAGAATGAAATTGTCTTAAAGTTCATTGAAATATTAAACATTGTTAAAATTTATCACTGGAAAACGTTTAGTTATCCCGAACATAAAGCCACCGACGAATTATACGAAAGCTTGAATGGACGTATAGATGAATTTATCGAAACAATGTTGGGCAAAACAGGCAAACGTTTCAACCTTACATCTACGAAACATATTCCTTTTTATGACTATACAAATGTAGCAAAATTCAAGCAGTGTATTGAAATATTTAAGAAATATCTTGTTAACATGTCAAGTGCGCCATATTTTAAAAATCCCGAAAATAGCGATTTGCTCAATATTCGCGACGAAATATTAGGAGATTTTAATAAGTTTACCTACTTGCTTACTTTTCATTAAAAAAACTCAACTGCCAGAAAATTGAATTTGTAAATACTCCCAAAATGGAATACAGAGTAGAATATATTTTAGAGCAATAGATATAGACAAACCTGCACCCAATCATGCAACCAAACATGCAAAAAGTTCCAGCAATTCTTCGCAATACGCGAATCAACGTTCAACCTGATTCGCGTATTGTTTCCGCCCCCGCCCCACTGGAACTAGGTAAGTATGTTCAACGTTTTCACGACTTTCTAACACACGCAGGATTACAACATAAAGACTACCAGACCCAAGGTATTCAATTCTGTCTTCGAAATGAAATGAAAAGAGGAGGAGCCGCAAGCGATGCATTAGTGCTGGGCGGAATCGTCGCGGATGAAATGGGACTCGGCAAGACAATCATGATGATTGGTCTAACAATTTCGAATTTCAAGAAACGCACGCTTATTGTGCTGCCAGTCGCGCTTGTCAAACAATGGGAGCAACAAATCCTGAAAACCGCCGGACACCATGCGCTCGTATACTATGGCGCGGAAAAGCGCAAAATAACTCCTGAAATGTTGGCAGAAGCACCCATCGTCATTACAACATACGGGCACATGATTCGTCGTCCTAATTCTCATCGCCTACACCCCCTCTACGCTCTCAAATGGGACCGCGTCATTTTCGACGAAGCGCATCACGTGCGCGGCCGCAATACCCAAATCTTCAAAAGTGTGGAAACGCTGAGCGCCAACATCCGTTGGTTTGTGACAGGCACGCCAATTCAAAATTCGATTCACGACCTTTATGCGTTGTGCGCGCTTCTTGGACTTCCCGCGGCATATTATACGACCAAAGACAACCTGCGCGAAATCGTGAAAACATACGTCCTCAAACGCACCAAAAAAAGCGTCGGGCTTTCATTGCCGCCTCTGACAACAAAAACCATCGTCGTGAAATGGGACTCGCAGGAAGAAATGATATTGTCGCGTAATCTTCATAGCGGAATTGGATGCTTGAATGTGCCGGCACTGGCAGACCAGGAGCGGGAGCAGGATCCCACCACAGCCTCAGCCTCCTCTTCCACCCCCGCCACCCCTGCATGGTTTCCTGAACCCTCGCCTGTAAAAATTGGCCGCATGATTCAAGCAAAGCAGTCATGCATTTATCCGCGCCTCGCATGCCGCAAATCAGTGCCTCAAATGCCGCCCGCAGAAGACGAAAATTATAGCAGCAAAATCTCGAAAGTTGTGCGAACCATTCTGTCGCGCAAAGATAATGGCAAACGTAAAATCGTGTTTTGCCACTTTCGCGGGGAAATAGACTATATTCAGGCGCGCATCGCAACTGCATTTCCGTCTCTTGTGGTGCGATACCTGGATGGGCGAACAAGCGAAAGCGAACGCCGTGTAATCCTGGCACCTGATGCGGCAATAAACGTGCTCATCCTGCAAATACAAACATGCTGCGAAGGTCTCAATCTTCAACAATTTTCGGAAGTGTATTTCGTTAGCCCGGACTGGAATCCGGCAATTGAAGACCAAGCCATCGCAAGATGCCATCGATTCGGACAAACAGAACCGGTTTCAGTATTTCGGTTTATTATGGCGCCGCTGCGTATTCGCGCAACACCCGAACTGATCGAGCAGCAGCAGCAGCACGCCCAGCAACAACCTGAAGACGCAGCATCACAGGCATCAACCGCGTCACAGCCCGACGAAGACGATGACGAGACCTTCGACGATGGATGTATCGCTATCGATACGATTGAAGCATATACTGCAAATATTCAAAACAAAAAGAGAATATTTGCAGAAGAGGTATTGAGTGTAGTGTAAGCAGCCCTTCTAGCCCTCCCACAAAAAACTCCTAATGCGAACAAAAAATAATAACTAACACTTTTTTCACTCCACGCATAGTTCAGTCGTTTGCATGTAAATGCGTTTTATTTGCACCGATATTTGCGTATTCGTCCGCAAGACGATTCCCATTCGCTTCAAATGTATCTAAATTCGTATGTGCATACACGTGCTTCACAATCAGCTCCATACTATACGCACTAATCTTGTCGCGAATCTCCATGATTTCTTGCACCATGTCCGCATTCTTCACTTCTTCGCCGCTTTTCTTTGAGACGAGATAACCCGCCTTCCTATATTTAACGCCAGTGTCTCCTAAGATTAGCTTCGAGTAAGACGAGTCCGTATAAATAACAATCTTCGTTTTTTTTAGTTTTTCATTCTCAACAGGACCATCACCCTCACCACCCACGCCATACACACCTCCTGTCGTTTTATCAATAAAGTCAAGAATATAATTTAACCCGTCGATGATTGCTTTCAATTCACCGCGGTTATTTGTTTTATTATCGCGTATCGTGCCGGCATAACGTAACTCCTCCATCAAGCCATATGCGGGTATATATATGCCGTATCCACACAACAACTTGGTTTCCCCATTCTTGCTCTTTTTGCGAATAAGTGAACCATCCGTGAACGCGTGTATAATGTGTGTATCGCTGTCGATACTATCACCGCCAGCACCTCCTTCAGCACCACCCCCAACCCCGAGTCCGAGTGTATCTACCATAGACTGGTTCGTCTTTGTGCCGAATCCGTGAATCAGAAAATGCTCCGCTTCTTCTTTCGTATCGAATTTCTTAAACACGGGATGCTTCACGCCAAATATATGCTTTTTGCATTCAGTCCAGTCGGTATATATTCCGCGCTGCTTTCCTTTATGAACTGCGTAGAAAGGCATTGTTCTGGTATAATATATAATCGTTTTTTTAAACGTTTATATGTTAGATTTATTTTTTCAATTTTATAGTGATTTTCTTTTAATCTCCTTGGTTAACTAATTCGTTATCCACACCCGGATCATCATTATTCACTGAATGTTCATCCACAACCTGATGACCCGGATTGACAATTGCCACTGGAATGTCAGCTGGAGCTGTTTGGTCTGTAATAATCTTCTCAAGTAATCTCCCGAGCGGACTATTTTTATTAGCAATTACTCTATATCTATCACCATCAGAAGAGATAACACTAGTAAATTCATACGAACCAAAGTCACCCGGCGCACCAGCCGGCATTTTTTTAATCTTATCAACCTGTTCTTTTATGATTTTTGGATATCCAACATAGTCTATCTCTGCTCTTTTTATCAATATTTCACGTCTCTTTATATAATAACTATCCACACTCTTCTTTAATGTTTTAGCATCCACGTCTGTATTATTAACATTACTTATTCCTGGAACTATAAATAATATTTTGGGATTCATACCGAGTATAGGAATTTTAGATTTTTCAGCATCGGTAAGTGGATCTTCATTACTACCATCTCTTTGAATAATTTCGTACAGATGCGTAACAAAAGGTACCCGAACTAATGCATAACACAATATAGGACTGCCACTACTCGCGTGACAAGAATATATTAATAATTGTTGCAATTTGTTTTCTTCTCTTAAAAACCTACCTCTACTTCTGTTTGTAAACATACCTAAAGCGTCGGATTTTGGTTCTATACAAACTATTTCTTCAAAATAATCACAAGGCACGCCTGCTGCTTGAAATTTGTCTTTATATTTTGCGTTAATGTAATTCTGTAATCTAAATCTATGATGATCACTCCAAGGTCCCAACTCCTTCCCAAACACCCCTCCCATCATCCGCCTTCCTCTTCCTTTTCCTTTTCGTTTTCCTAAAGTGTGTCTTCTTGTATTTTTAAATACTTTATATCTTCTTGTTTTCCCACCTTTTAAACTTCTTTTTCCTCGCCCCTCCCCCCTTCTACTTTTTCTACTTTTTCTATATTTTTTTATTTTTCGCCCCCGACTCTTTTTTACAGAATACTGCACCATAGTAAGTATATAATATTATAATATTATAATATTATGTTGTCTAAATTTACCACTCGCATTACCACAAAATAGACCTCGATAAATTATTCGCCGAGTATTTATTGCTTTTCCAGTCGCCAAGCATTCCCTTTGTCCGTGTCAAGTAGTTCTTGCGCCGTGTTTTGTATAATCCTCATACCCCATTTGCCCAAAATTCACCCACTTGTTATTTTTCGGGTCGAAAATCATATACTTCTTTGCTGGATTTCTTGCGGGGTATAGTTTCGCAGTCTTGATTCTGCCGAGATATTTATACGCCATACGTTGTGCAGTCCGCGGCGTAGAGTATAAATAAATACGCTTAGGGAATTTCTTGCTCTTTATTTTCATTGTTTTTATTTTGGTTCTGGTTTTTGACACGTGTGTATTTTTACGTGTGTTTCTGTTTCTATTACCACCCATTTTCGATCTCGATCTCGATTTCGATCTTGATTTCGACCTATGACTGGTTCTATACTTGCGTGTTTTTTTATTGGTTCCTCCTCTGCTCTCACTATCGCTCATATCACCTACTTCCGCTATACTGCGACCGGGAAAGAATGGTTGGTGTTTAGGACTCATACTAGGTGCTGCGCTACTCCCGCTACTCGAATAACCGCTTTCACTACCAGCACCAGGACGATAAGATCCACTAGTGTTACTTCCAAAAGAATCACCTCTTTTAAACTGACCAAATAAACTAGCAGCAGGTGATTGTGATCCAGAAACAGATGAAGGTGATCTAGGAACCGATGAAGATGACATAGTTGTCCTAGGTGTATCTGTTTGTCCACGAGGGGTTGATTGTTCACTCCTAACACTACCCGTAACTTCTCCAACCGCCTGTGCATCCAGTTGTTCCAATATAGGACCAAGTAACGCTTCAACCACTATCTGCATATCCCGTCTACCGCTTGTAATTGCAGTTTCTATACTTGCGAGACTAAGACAATGGACACCCCCACAAACCTCTGGTTGAACGCGCTGTAAGTAATCCCACCACCTCCACATTCCTCGTATTGCATCACAAATAGGATTATCACCTACATTTTCAAAAACTCTACCAAAGTGCTTCATAACTAAATCTTTCCTGCAGTTAAATGGTGAAATATATGCAGATACATAAGTAACACATTCGGTCATAATAACTCTAAAAAAATTATCAAAATAGTCAAAAAATTGTTGGTATCCCGCAGTTAGAGAATACTCTCCCTTTTTAGCAGCACCCATACAACCGAGTGAAAAATAGTCACACATAGTTGCCAATATAGTTGCATGCGTGGAAATACTACCTCCTGCATCAACATCACCTCCTGCATCAACATCAACCGGACCGATAGATACAACATTAAATTGAACATCTACTCCAAATGGAATAGATGGAGCTTGACCAACACCCGGACTTGCAACACATATAGTCGAAGAAACACATACAACTACTTGAATGGCGCCGAACGTAGTATAAAATACTAACCGGACTAGAAACATTTTAGTATGAACTTTTACTGGAATAGTTGCATGTCCTGCGGCAGTCTGTGGATGTACCCTTTGAGGTTCTTGTATATATCTTTCAAGGACACCAGGAGGAAATGTCGTACTTTTACGAGTTGCAGAAAATATATAAGGATTAAATGAAGGGTGTTGAAAAATACCTGAAAAGTCGCAGTTGCCAAGTTGCCCCGCTCCAAACTCTCCAGGAAGTTCAACATATTGTCCGTCACTATTTAAAAAAGCACATCTAACACCAGGATTAAGACGCGGATTAAGACGCGGATTAAGACGCGGATTAAGACGCGGATCAAAATCCCGAGGTATATTTAATGGATAACTAGGCATGTGGGTATACTCATCCAATATACTAGACATAATAAGATGCCTGTAAATTCCCGTTTCTAAGGTTCTTATTAACCTATATAGTGGGCTAACACGCGGCATAGCATCTTTAGCTATTGCTAATGCAATATTACCACCGCCGTCGCTTGATAACACAACGCCTTGCATAATAATCCATTGTTTCAAATCATTTTCATTAACACTATTAAATCGCATTCCAAGAAAACTTTTAAAACATAGTTTAATTTTGTCACGTTGTTGATGAGATAATAGTGGGAATAATACAGGTTGAAAAAATATTGCACATATATTGTTAATAGTTGTTTGCAATGCTTGAGGTAATCTTTCAAATATAATTCTAGTTTGATCGTGTTGATCTATTACCGCATTAGGTCCTCTTTTATCTTGAAGTTGCCTAATTTCATAAGCAGCAGGCTCCAAATTAACTACCATAAGACATGTTTCTTCAACATCTTGTGTCCCAAGTAGTGTTGTTCTTTTTTTGGTTAAAAATCTATGCCGTCCCATTCTATCTACCATGGTAAACTGCTGACCGGTTTCAGGTGTGCTTATAGGGGGGACAAGACGAAGAGATTTAAATTTTTTTACAAACTCCGATGGCGCTAGATGCTGAAGAAATGTGTTATATCTCATTCCTGCAAGATTACTTGAAGTTCCTGCTACAACACATCCTAGAGGCGACACTCCAGTAACTACTTCAGAACCTTGCACAAATAATGTATCGGGCCATCTTTTAAATAAGGCAAAAAAATCATTAACATCCGTTTTACGCGCATCCCTATATTTATGAAAAATAGTGGTTAAACAACAAGAAAGAGGAAAACTATCATACACATGTTGTCCTGTGTATGTTTGATTTTCTGTACGAAACTGAGTTGCAAAAAATGCTGCCTCACCAGAATAGGGAAATGACGACTCTACATCCGGAATACCCCCCTTGAGCCAAATCCTAACCGGACCATGTAGCAAACTACCAAATCTGTAACAATGGCGGTTAAAACCGACAGGCACAGGTCCCAAAGGGTTTGGATCTAGATTCACCCCCCTTCCTTCTATTAAATCATGGACCCACTGACTCTGAAGATGTCTCATCCCACCAAAAAAACATACTACATGTTGGTGATTAAGTAAAGTAGTTGGTGTAAAACCAGGACCTTGCTTATCTACAAAATGTTTTGTATAATATTTATTTATATGAACTTGTAAAAGGTCAAGAATAAATGTAGTTAATGTGTAATCTGGACCTTTCATAAATTGTCCATTACCTATTATAAGAAAAACACGATTTGCTCCTCCTTCACTAAATGATGGGTATACCCAAAAATATATACCATTTGGGTAGTATTGGGTTTTATAATTGTGTATTTTGACCATAATCAACGCGCGTCCAAGTATTGGCTCGGCGTCAAGAATAGGTCCAATAGAATATACTATTATATCATCTCCAATTATAACACTTGGAAAAGGGTCATCGAAACCCGCAGGGTCTTCTCCTCCTGCACCAGGTGCTGCTGCTGCTGCTGCTGCTGCTGCTGATACGGATGCGGGTGCTGCCAAAACGTGACGACAACTCGCCATCATATCTCGTATAGCTGGATTTGCAGTAACAAATGGAAGACCCTGTCCTTTAATTAATAATGCTGTATCCTCAAAATCCTTATCCGTTCTTAGACAGCGACACCAGTCAGCGGAAGCAGCAGCATATCTTGGTGGGTCCTCACATACCAACAATGCCCTAGCTGAAGATAATCTACCAGTAGCTGAAGGAATTCCAGTAAATATATTACCCGGTAAAGATAACGATTTTATTCCAAGTTTGTTGTATACATCATCAACCGCACCCGGTTCATCAATAGGGGTATTTAACCTAACCGCTTTAAATTTTAAAATAATAAAATCTAATATTTCGTTTTGTTCATGAGGTAAAAGTCTTTCAAAATTATCCAATACTGATATAGCATCAGGTGGAAATTGTGTTAAAATAAAGTTTGCTATTTGTTCGGGAGTATAATCTTGAAATACAGGAATACTAGCATCTACGCGCGTTTCTTTTCCACTTGCTAAAAGTTCCGCTGCTTTCATAGCTGCAACTCTTCTTCTTTTACCTTGCATTTCCATTTCTTGTCGCAATGCCATTTCTTGAGCCATTACTTCTATTTTTTCTTGTTTCTCTTCTTCTTTTATTTCTTCGACTCCTGTCATTATAACACCCATCGATGCTTCTGAAATAGTCGGCTCTCCTCTCATATCTTCTTGTTCTATTACTGGTTCTGCAAGTATTTTTTCTACTATTTCTTTTTCTTTTTCTATAAAATCTTTTTTTTCTTTAGCTTCCTCAGCATTTTCTTTTAAAAATTGTGCTTTTATTTGTTTTTGTAACAATTCTTTTTCTTGTTTGGCAGTAAGTGGTCGAACTACAGGTTCAGGTCGGATACTGGCTACACCCCTTTTAACCGCATCTGCATAACTACGTATAGCAGTAGATGCAGCAAAAGCAGGAGTAGGTGCTCTTCTCCTTGGCGACTGGCGAATACCAGAACCGGGACTATCGATAACAGGAGCAGGAGCAAGAGTGAAAGGTTGAGCAACAACAACATCAGAAACCTTTGTTGTTCTCCTTCCTTTTAATAATCTAAAAGGAGGAAGAGGATCATCAACAGGAGCAGTTGTACTGGCAGGAGCAGGAGCCACAGATTTTATTCTTTTTGATGATGGTGATGCTTGTTTAGACTTAACCGCATCTGCAAAAGAAAGAGTAAGATGAGGAGGGTTAGAAGCAGCAGCAGAAGGAAATACTGGTGGTGGTGGAAAAAATGAAGATTGAGCAGTTAATGGCGCAAAAGGAGGATGATTACTTCCAAACACAGGTGACACAGGTGACGCCGCTCTAGCAACAACCCCTTTAGTACGAGTAAGAGCTCTAGGTAACATTTACAATACTATTTATAGTTTAGTCTATCTCCGGTAGTGAATAAATACTATAAAATATAGTAAATAATAATATACTATATATTATTATTAAAATTTTATACTTTGTATTATATAACATACAAGCATACCATGGTAACAAGGAAGCAACTTGAAAGAACACAAAAAAGTTGGCGCAAAAATAACCCCACTGCGCGTGAAAGAACACTCCAGTTAAAAAAATGTGGCAAAAAATGTTTCCTCGGTTCTAAAAAGTCATTCCCCATATGTAATGCAGGAACATGCAAACCAAGTAAAGGTGGTCTTATTTCAGCATATATTCGTGCACGTGAGATGACGCGACGTGCTAGAGACAGAACCATCAAACAACATCGCGCTTCTTACTACTATATCATTGCTAAAAAAGCCAAAACACTTCTTGTTAAATTATTTAAATCGTCCAGGAAAACCCGAAAAGCCCGCCATTCTTGAACTACACACCTGTAGACCCGAACCCACCACTTCCACGCTCGGTCACGCCCAGTTCACTCTCATGTTCCACGATTCGCACAAAAAATGGCTCCAATGATGGTGCACAAATTTGAAATACGCGTGACATCGGCGGCATATGTCTTTCAAGGCAAGTTTTCAAGTCATTATTCGCCGAGTCGGTATTATCAACAACTGCCATGATTTCACCCCTATACCCGGCGTCAATAATTCCTACCGAATTTGCCATCCGAAAAGGCGTCTTTACAATACTAGACCGAGGATACAAGTAGTAACCGACAGCGGTTCGCTCCGCGGACACTGCCACCAACGCAGACATCGCGCACTTCACACTAAGAGGTGCACGAAATGTCACCGAAGAAAGCCGATTATCGGTATATCCAAACTCGTGACTGGAAACGTCATAGGGTGTGAACAAGTCGAATCCAGAGTCGGGGTATGCAGACTCTGCAACTTTTTTATTATGTGCTGCAATTTTTTCAGTATATATTTTCACAAGTTCGGCATATTTTTCATCCGCCATATTTGGATGCCGCATGATAAACATGTCGAGAGTATATTTGTGTGTCATTTTATGTGCTAGTTAACAATCGTAACGATAATAAAATATATAAAATAACTTTATATCATATTTTATATATTACATAATTAACATTTTAAACATAACTTGAAATGCGTAGTATTACTATTCCGTCACCTCCTCGTGTTCCAGAGCTAGTGCCACCGCCACCGCCGCCGCCTAAACCATTTGTTCCAGGAGTTGCAACTCCTGCAACAGACCCATTTCCACCACCACCTATACCCCCGCTTCTACTAGTCCCTCCTCCTCCTCCTGCATAATAAATATTTTGTCCTGTAATACTGCTTGGTAATCCTGGTCCCCCATTCAGCGAATTAATAATTCCATTTCCTCCGGCTCCTCCACCACTACCAGCAAGAGCACCTACAGCTCCAGGTGCCCCCGAAAAACCTTGCCCTGCTACTCCGTTTCCTCCTGGTCCAAAAGCATTGTTATTATAGTTAAATGCGCCACCTCCACCACTTCCTCCATTTAACCCATATAAACTTGTGCCGAGTATTCCTCCTCCTCCTCCTCCAAACGATATTAATGTTCCTGAACTTATTTGTAGTAATGAGTTTCCACCAGTTTCTGTGCCATTTAATAAATATCCCCCTTTGCCTACATAAATTGAATATGTAGTATCTGCATTTATTGTTCCAGAAGATTCTATAAATCCTCCTGCTCCTCCTCCTCCAGATGTAGTAGCATTATTCCCAAAACCTCCTCCTGCTCCTCCTCCTGCGATAATTAAAAATGACATAGTCATTGTTTCATTATTTGTTCTATAAGTAGCTCCCGGTGATGTAGACGTAACACGATAAATTGTAAATCCATTTTCCATTGGTTGGGGAATTATATTATTTGAAGAATCAACATACGAAATCGAATATATAGCGTTCGTTATATTTATATTTGTCAATTTTTTAGGAGTCAAACATAAAATGTCGCACTTGTTAACATCACAAGGCGGGCACTCCATATAGTCAGGCGGCATAATTCCGACCGCTTTCGCTTGTTGCCATGTCACAACATTTGTATCGCAGCCTGTATGCGACAACATGGGCGGATAATGTTGCATACAAGATGGCGTAGGCAGGTTATTCTTCTTTGCAAGTCCGCCTGTAGTAATATAAACACCCTGCGACATCATTTCACCATTTGGCGAAAAGTTCGCAACATTCTTGGTCGTGGGACGATAGAATAACTTCTTCTTCCCCCCAATGTAGATGTATCTGCCGCGCGCACATGTGCATACGTTATCAGCATTACAGCATAATGGTTTGCTAAAGTTGCAAGAACCGACTTTATTCGTAATTGCGCCAATATATTGTCCCTGGGTTTTCGTAATCCGGTATGAATTTTCGTCGTCTTTCACCCACGTATTGGGGTAAGTTCCAAACAGAATACCCTTAAACCGCTCATCAATCATCGCCGCCGTATTTTTCGTAGATTTTTTAATAATGTTCGCATCATTGGTGCAGCATTCGCCAGAGTTAAATACATACACCGGGTATGCACCACCACTACCGCCCCATCCAACGGGTGTATTGCCGCGATACCGAGTTCTGGTAACATTTGAAACCATTCTAAATTGGCCTACACTACCGATATTGCGAAGTGTCCCGTTAAGAGCGAATCCTTTATTTCCAACCCCGGAAATGGGGTCATTGCGTGGATTTCCTCCTGAGTTTGTTTTCCGTTTTAAAGTTGCTATTGACATCACAATGAATGCAGGGGCTATATATAATATTAATATTGTGTTTTTTATATAAATCAAATATACAAAAGAATTCTTTTACTATTGTTTTTGTCTAAACAACGTTTGAGGCACCAGTATAGGGGTGTATAAATAAAAGGTCCGGCGACGTCTTCATACTCAGTCTCATTATCAATTCTCTTCCGTAAAAATATAAAAATACATAATTGTGCGAGACTATAGAATCCCCACGAGTGGTGAATAATAATTGGCAATTTGTGCCCATCGCCGTGATGGAAATATTTCTTAATCATAGGTGGAATGAATGAGTTTTTTTTGTTAAATTTCAAAGGGAAATCAATAGATATATTTTCGGGTTTTCCTTTATTTCTCTCGTTTCTCTCGTTTCTCTCGTGATCTATATCTCTCTCATCTTCGGCATCCTCTGCGTATTCCATCTTGAAAATCTTTTCATCGTTCACAAATGCAAAAATAATATCATCTATTACTATAATATCTTCTAAACTAATGAAAGGAATCGCATATCCTTTATTTTTAAAAAATGTTAACTGGTTTCCTATATTTCCAATAAAATGCAATAATACATCATAACCGACACCTTTTTTATATGCTATTTTATTTAAAAAAGATTGTAATGGCTCAACCGAAAATGCGTTCAGTTCTATTTCTGTTGTAAATGGTTTTTTACTATTTGTTTTTTTAAGATGTTTGCTATGCAATATTTCTATATTTTCGTGAAGAGATTGGATGATATAATCATTTGTTGTTATGCTATATGTATTTTCTTTCAATAGTTTTATTTCGGTTTTTCCTACTCGTAAAGATGCTTCTGAATCTGAATCTGAATCCATACTATATATATAAAAATAAAAATATAAAAGAAAAAGTGTTAGAACATAAATACACGCTATACGCTCGCCTTACCTTGTGTTATTGTTAGTTATAGAGATACCGGATAGCGGCTTACTCTGTTAATCTGAGTCTTCGTTGATCTCGGTGTTGCACAGCTGTCCACGATCATGATGTTCTTCTTGTTGTGCTTCTTCTTTCTTGAGATTCTCCTGTAGGTCATGTTCGTCGCGTGTATATTTTGAAACCGCCCTGACGCCACCACCGAGGTCAATGCGGGGTCTGGGAGCATGACGCGTTACATCCCTGTCTGGTTTTTCCATCGTGCTCATGGAGCACTTCCAGAACCATGGGTCGTCGTATACAATCTTGACATCACTGCGATCGAGCAACTTCTGGCGTGTATTCTTTGCAAGTTCGCTGCGCATATTCCACTGCATGTGAACATAGATGGTGCAATATTTTTCGCCACGCGCATCAGTCTTTTGCACGACGTCGATTCGCTCAATGTGTCCGATTCGCAAGTCGCGAAGTGTTTCAAAAACTACTGCTCTTGTTGGCTTGCCGCGGATGGAAACGAAAGTGCGCGGGATGCAGATGCTGGGGTGTGTCACAGGTTCTTCGCGATGGTAGTTGACATCACGGGGAATGTATCTCTCTCTGTTTTGGTCACGCTGGTCACGCTGGTCACGCTGGTCACGCTGGTCACGCTGGTCACGCTGGTCACGCTGGTCACGCTGGTCACGCTGGTCACGCTGGTCACGCTGGTCATTGTTGATGTATCTGGCCATTTTGTTGATTTGGTTGTATTCGATGAACTGAACGAACGTATTGATTTCTTTGTTACTGCATTCTATTCATCTGAACATTTTCGTTTCAATTTTCTGTCGGGGTTAAATCAGCTTAAAACTAAAAATAGACTATTATATATAAATAAAAATTAATATATAATATTGACGCATATCATGAGTTTTTATAACTATAATACAGGTGAAAGTTGTAATAACGACGAAAAATACGATGGATTATTGCTTGGATATATACCCAGACCTTCTTCTCCAAAATTAATAAATGATGGTGTAATGGAAGAGTTATGTAAATATTTCAAACTGAATAACCTGGTGAATATGATACGTTTTGATGAGAATACAAAACCAAAACATGATGTCACCATTTCAAACACAATTATGAATACTATTATTAATAAAAAATTAGGCACAATTACATATCATTATAGTAACAGGATATCTAAAAAGGCATATCACACATATGATTATCCTGAAATTTACTATGATAAAAAATTGTATAATAATCCATCTGAATGGATTAAAGAAGAATTTATGTCATCATCTAAAATTTAATTTGCATACTTCTAACCCTATGATACAAACACGCGCATGCGGGCGCATACAATATAACATAGTAGTCATTTACCATGTTATACTTATGTAAAGTCGCGAAATATACACTATGTGCGCGAAGTTTTTATTTTATTTTTAGTTTGCATACATACTACTTACCCACTTACACTAGTGTTGCTGTCTCTTATAAAATATATAGAACTTGGTATTTTATTATGTGCGGCGAAATAAAAAGACTTGCTGTAAAGAGACAAATAATATTATCAAAATTTCTTTATATTTGTTTTCGTGGTAATATTATATTATTTGTTATATAATTATGTATAGTTGAGTTTATATATATAAAATGGTTTAAAACTATAATGTTATACTATTGTATATCACCACACTGCATAGTATAGTATAGTATATTTTTATATTACTTTTTAGTTTTATTTTGTTTTTGTATCTATGTCAAAAAAGAGTAAGACTATTGAAATAAATGATATAATCGAATCATCTTATACGGAACCGGATTATAGTTATGATAATAATTTTAATGATCACATAGATAATCGTCAACATAGAAATACAAATCATAGTTCTATTGGTAATAGCATTGGCAACCCATTTTCAAAAACAAGCACTACGAATCCACCAGTTCCTGCATTCGCATCTACAACACCCTCTCAAATAAATACTTCTAATATATTCATGAAGTATACAGGCGGTGTCAAGACGAATATAGAAAATGGCGAAAAATCTGTTGCGATCACCACCATTCCTGAAATAAAAAATACAGAAGACGAATTCCCTTCACTTGGTGGAAGCAAAAAGCTTATAGTATTACCACATGTGCCAATGAATTTTAAAAAAATAGTTGAAACCAAAAAACCGGTTGAACTGCAACCGCAAGTAGTTCAGGCAAAACCTAATACAAAGTCAAATTCAGATGATTACTATAAACGTTTCAACGTATATGAACAGGTAAAGTATTATAGTGAAAAGACGGCAAGAAGTAAAATATATAGTAATAGATATTCCGATGACGAGGATGTAGAGGATGTCGATGTTGATGTTGATGTTGATGTAGATGATATGGATAATTATGATGAATAGAATATAGTAGTATCATATCCAAAGTAATTTTAGAAATTAGTTATTATTAAACTAATAATAAGTTTAATAATAATAATCATTATCTATATTATTAGTAATAAAAAATACAATTATACGAATATACGAATATTGCTCATATGAATATTTTAAATATTCCTGCTACTAGTGAATATAATTCAAAAGTTGACTATTCTAAAAAGTTTAAACTCAAGCGTATCAAAGATATAAATATATACCTTACGTATATCAACCGCGAAAATGAGATTGAAATTATTTCGAAGAAGAAGCTTTATATTGAAAATAAACAAAATACTATTACTCGATCCCAGATGATATATGTTATAAAAAACTTCCAGCGAAGAAATAATATACATTATAAACTTATATCTGTTATGGTTTACAATATTAACGTCACTCCCGAAACGTTATCTGACTATATCGAGAAACCTGAAGATTTCATATCTCTTTTCACATTAAGTAGAATTGATTCTTTTGAGTTGCCAAGCACAATTTCGTTATTACAGGAATTTAATGCAATGTATTTTTTATTTACTGAGGTATCACAGCCTACACCAGCACTCCCTTCTCCTCAACTCCCACCAGCCATCCCAGAATCACGAGAGAAAGGAGAGAAACCATCAGAAAATATAATTACATCACAATCAAAACCTCGTAACACAACAAAACGCATTTATATCAATGAACAAACAAATAATCGCAATATTAGACGTAACAAAAATTCTCACAATAAAACAAAACGATATGATATTATAAATATGTGAATTTATTGTAAAACCTTTTTCAAACCTATTTAAAACTATTTCATTAACATTACATATCATTGAGACAATAGTCTACTTCCGTTACGTGTAACCAGAACACAGCTCTGCTCTATTATTTCCATGCAGGTTGAACAATTACCTGCACCTGCATCCGCAACTGCAACATTGATCTCAGCACTCGATAATATGCATAAAAATTCATCCGCATCATCGTCATTACCACCCCTAAGCCGCCGGTATGGCGAAAATAACCATATCGAATATAAGGCGGTTGATTTGTCGAATGCAAATATCGCATCGCCGTCTGCTCTGCAAGAAAAGATAATGCAATTTTATTTTCAGATAGTAAGAATAAGCGATGCACACACGATTCAGGGTGTTGCAAAAGATACGCGTAATATTTTGTCCGATATTATGGGTGGTATATCAAAATATAACCACCGCAATGATGGATGCGACGAATATAAAACGTATATAGATATGGGGGTGATAATGTTTAAAATATTAGCACATACACGTGATATTGTAAGTGGTAAAGGGGAGTATATGTTATTTTATGTCATGTTGGTAGAGTGGGCAAAAGTCGATTATCAATTTTTTGATTTTATGATTCGTTCACTGGTATACGATATTGTGGATGTAGATACAACAGATACAACAGATGCATGCAGACAACCAAGGCATCCTCTCGGTTCATGGAAAGATATGAAATATTTTCTGACATACATGAAAGAAGAGCTCGTCGATTCTGTTCAGCCACAATCCCGAGTATTTCGGGACTACAAAGATATTCAACAGCAGTGCGACCTTTATTCGAAATGTGTGAATACGATTGTCATTTTAATTAACCAGCAGTTGTGCATCGACTATGAGATATATAGGGAGTCGCGTCCTGTCTCTATTTCGCTTGTTGCAAAATGGATTCCGCGAGAAAAGTCAAAGAAGTTTGGGTGGCTATATTACTATCTAACAATGAATTATTTCCAGCATGAAATTCCGTCTGACCAGATGCATCCATCCTATGAACGTGCAGTAAATCGCGCATTTATGAATTATCGCAAGATGATTTCCGCTCTGAATAAACAACTAGACACAACTCAGGTGAAAATGTGTAATAAAACCTGGAGCGAGATTGATTTTAACAATGTGACAAGTGTTACCATACATAAACAATCCAAATCTTTCCTAAACGTGAAGCAAAATGGAAAAACACCGCGTTACCCACATGACGCAGATCGTGAAGGTTGTAAATACAACTATGAAGAATATTTGTGTCACGTGAAAGAAGGCAAACGTCGACTAAAAGGGACGCGTGTTTCAGTTGTGGATTTTGTAAAGTCGGCACTTGCGAATAAACATTTACTAGTATCGGCATCTAAACAAGAAACACCGGATGCGTCGGCGTCTTCTTCACCAATCATCGATGCCATAGATGAGCAATGGAAAGATAGTTATGGTGCTGCATCGTCGGCATCATCATCCTGTAGTTTAGGTAATATGATCGCAATGTGTGATGTGTCGGGTTCAATGGACTCCGAAAATAGTAACCCCCTTTGTGCGGCGATTGGGTTGAGTATTCGCGTAGCAGAAAAGTCGGCGCTTGGACCGCGTATTATGACATTCTCAGAAAGACCGCAATGGATTCAACTAGGTATACCAGGCGAATCGGATACATTTGTAAAACAAGTAGTTAAAGTCCGAGGATCAAATTGGGGAATGACGACGAACTTCTACTATGCACTTGACTTGATTCGTCAGGTGATTGAGGATACAAAAATGCCGCGTGATGTTGTTGAGAAACTAACACTTGTTATATTTTCGGATATGCAAATGTGTGACGCATCACCTGAAATCAAAAATATCGATAAGAAGAATACATTGTTTGAAAATATAAAAGAAATGTTTGCAAAAATGGGAGAGCGAATGTATGGTAATGCAGAAGCAGAATTACAATCACCGCTTAAACCGCCACATATTATTCTTTGGAATTTACGAAAAACAACCGGTTTCCCTTCTCTTTCTACGGATGAAAACGTATCCATGATGTCTGGGTTTAGCTCTGCGTTGCTAAATGTATTTTGTCATAAAGGTGTAGCCGGACTCAAGCAATATACGCCATGGACTACGCTAAATGAAACTTTGAATAATAAAAGATATTCGATCTTCGAAAATGCGTTTAAAACAATAGTTCGTAAGTAAGTAAGTGAGTGACTTTCAAATAGTAACAAAATATAATAATAAAATATTTTATTATTATATATTATATCTATTTCTAGAAGCAAAACTAATATGTTAATACAAAAACACCCCATTATGACAATTATAAATATTAGCATTTTAGCTATTATTTTGACATATGTCCAAGCAATGAAAGTAAAGTGCGGTTATTGCACGAATATTCCTGAAACCAAATATGTTACATTTTTAACATCAGTTATACTTGTCCAAGTTTTAGCAGTAGTTATTTTCCCCAATCAAATGCAAACTTTTTTCATGAATAATATGTGGCTTATTTTGGTTCTTATTATAGTAAACATTGTGAATATTGTATACCTGTATCAGTTTATTCAGAAGATGAAAGTGGTTCAGTGCGAACAATGTACAAGTGAATGGCGGCGTTCATTCCTTTACTACTATTCGTCCTTTGTGCTTATTTTATATGCTATCAATATTGTTTTATCTGTTTTGGCAGTTCTTATATTGAGTGTATCTTATAACCCACGTTCACAAATAGTTCCAAAATCGTTACTTAAAAAGGGGCGTAAGTAGCGCTACAGCATAGCCGTTATATATTTTTATTTCTAATGCCAGAAAATTGAAATAGAAATAAAAATATATAAAGATAGTAAGCAAAAGGAAACGTTACATCGATCTATAAATATGGAAGACCATCGCGACAATCGCGAACACGAACACGAAGACGAACCATTAAACTCTCAGGTTATTCCTGTTGCGATGCATTCGAATATATTGCGCATGTTGTATGAATTACGAGTGCCCCTTTATCACCTTGGAGCTGTAGGCGGTGGTGGCGGCGGCGAATATGATGATGACATGGAACAATCAGCAGTTGATGTGCTTGCGCGGTCACTATATGATGCACGCCCCGTCAAGCATGTCATTGATGTAGCAGATGGAGAAAATGACGGAAAACATGGAATCCGCGAAATGACGTACGACCCTGAAACTGCCGAAGAACTTAAAATCAATACTGCATGTGGCATATGGCAGGAAGAGTTTGAAAAGGGCGAAGCAATCAAAGTTCTGCCATGTAACCATGCTTTCCAGGCAGAGGCAATTACAAAATGGTTGACTACGGAAAAAGCCGAATGTCCTATGTGTCGGTTTAAACTAGAATCCAAGGAGGTTATTCTTCATCCTCATGAAGACGAGGGTGACATGCTTAGACGCATCGGCGACACAGATAACAACGACGACGACGACGTCGACGACGACGACGACGCGCCTCAACACCACCCCCACCTCCCGCCATTAGTTGACGAGCAGCGCGCCAGAGAAAACATCATCATGAATCGTCTGAACAATCGTATTCACAATCGCGTGCATGCCGAAGGAGCTGCGGATATTGGACGCGATGCATACTACGGATTTTCAATGCCGATGAGTCGTCTTATTCAAATGCGTTCCGGACTTGTCAATGGTTCTAGTGCTAGTGCTAGATATGGAGGTGGAGCACGTGCATCACTACACCCTCTCTCTTCACAGCCCCAGCCCTCCCAGGCTTCGCAACCTCCACCTGTCGTGACAAATATCAACAACTACTATATCAATCGAATTAATCACTATCATAGTTCGGCCGAAGAACAAGAAGAGGCAGATATCGAAGAAGCCATCCGTCGCAGTTTGAATTAGAAAAGCCGAACCAATACACGTCAAGGTTAAAGTATCTCAAATATCGTCAATATCGATTACCTTCTCATGAAAGTATTCACTCTTTTTATAGGTGTTTGTGTTTGTGTTTTTATTTTTATATTCATTTACTTGTTTATCTCGTTTCTCTCCTTTCTCCCCTTTCTCTTCCTCGTCACAACCATCGTCGCGAGCATCATCGTGAGCATCTTCATCACTATCGTTATCGCTATCGCTATCACTAATATCATAAGACTGAGAAATAATACCCTTACCAATATGTTTAACATTAGTTGTAATAACTACACTTTGTTCATTACATACATCGTGATTATCATCGTCACTTCCACTCTCATTCCCATTCCCATTCCCATTCCCATCCCCGCTCCCTTTCTTTTCCATCTTTTTAACCATTTCTTGATACTTTAGAGTATTTTGGTCAATAAATGCAACACTTGAAGCACCATGGTCATTCTCATATTTCCCAGTTATACTTTCGTCTTTAAAACTTTGAAATACGCCATGTGTTCTTCGTAATATATCTCGCTCTGATGAGTTATATACTTCGAGTAGGTCGCAATAGTTTACTTTACCATGGCCGCCGGCACCTGTATCTTCGTTTACCCACTCTCTTAATCCTACAAGAATATACGCACCACTATCAATCATATTATCTCTTTTATTTCTCCCTGTAAACTTACCACGAATAATACATCGTCTTTCTTTTCCGTCGTCACAGATTACGTCGCACGTATTGCCCAATAGTTTTTTCACGATTGCATATTTTTCACTACTTGAATGAGATAACCGCAGCTCATTTTTTCCTTTTGTTAAATGTTTTCTTGCTACTTTTTTACCTTTACAACCACCTTTCTCGTTTATCACCATTTTACTTTGCAGATACTTTGCAGATACTTTACAGAAAAATAGTAATAAAAGAATGCGTTGTTGTTACACTTTACTTTTTACTTGGATCGGTTATTTAAATATGTAACTTATGTTTTATATAGTTTCAATAATATTATTTAATCTTTAGAAATAGTCACACGTCGTCGAACCCCACTCAATCCTAATCCTCGAAAATATATTTTTTTCTTCTTATAGTATATAATAAAATGGCTATTACTTGGAGACAACATGTTAAAGCTACCATGTCGCGTATGGGAAAGGCAACTCATTTGAAAGATGCTTTGAAAGAAGCATCTAGAACTTGGTCATCTGTGAAGAAAGATGCAGGTGCAGTAGTTAGCGCAGTAGAAGGCAAGACTAAACGCAGACGCGGACGCTCTGGACGCAAAGCTGCCAAAGGCAAGAAGCAGACTCGTAGAGCTAAGTCCCGTAAAGGATCACGCAGAGGTCGCAGAGGTGGGAGAGCTTTCATTGAGTCTTATAATGCAGGAACAGGTGTTGCTGCTAACGCTGAAAACTTCACTGACCGCGGCTAAGTATATATCTTCGCACTCAATACCAATACATTCTATATCATAACATCATGACATGAAATATAATCATGTCATTATGTTCGCCCCCTACATCCATATACCTAATCAATCTATCTCGCCCAAACTAGGTGTCATTTTATCTTCTTTCATCGTTTCGGCACTTGTTCTACTTATAAATAATCCACGATTAAAATTTTCAAGTAGTTTTTTATAACTCTCCGTGGTTTCGTCTACGTTAAATATCGCGTTATATTTCCTTTTTGTTTCATCGAAACTTAATCTTTTTTCGGGATTAGGATGAAAGTTTAATAACAATACTTTTGAAAATTCTATGATTAAATTATTATGCGTGAACCCATAAATTGATATAAATTGTATAAAACACAAAAACACTAAACTAAGTGAGTAACTATCCCATGTATGAATATACTTTAGTAGTTTTTTAATCATTGCATCTCTTGTGTAACCGGTATCGCCTGTGTCTATAAGTAGTTTAGAATAGTAGGTTATCGCAGTATCCCTAAATCGTTGCACAAATGTATCCGAAAATATTTTTAATCCGATATTATTTCCCACATATTCATCGATTAAATCTATAAGCGCGTCTTTTGTCAAAACCGGATTCACCTTTACCAGGTAGCAAATAATATGTATCTCGATGCACCATATATAATATCTTGGGTTATGTGCATAAAAATATTTTTTATATGTTTCAGGCCGAATATCACTGACAATAATTGATAAACCGAAATCGATAATAATAGGTATTTTTTTCGATTTTTCTATTAGTATATTTGATAACTTCAAATCAAAATGTATGATTCCGTGTTTATTTAACGTGTTAATATTTTGCAGCAAATAGTTATAGGAGTAAAGAACATATGTTAGTATTTCCTTTTTATCTGTTTCTAGATTTATGAAATAATCAATCATGCGGATATTGTCAATAAATGGAATTTTCATAATTGAGTAGTTATTTGTATAATCTACCGACGATGTATTACCAAGCCCTGTAGTTTTGGTGCGTATAATCCTACACATGTCTCTCTCGCGTTTATCTATTTTTGCCAAATTAATACTGCACATATTTACTACAGGGGCGTAATAGTATTCGTATAGTTTTATTTTTTTTATCATTTTACCAATTAAGTATTCATTTAGTTCAGCCCTATTATTTTTTACCAATTTAGAAGCATATTTTTTATTTTTACTAATAGAACCATCGCATTCGATTGCCGGGTAAAAAATACAACCAAAAGTGCCTTGGCTTATAAGCTTTGTTTCGTTATCCGTGTCCCTTTCCCTGTCCCTTTCCCTGTCCCTAACATCAATCTTTGGAAGTTGGTGGTTTATGATACTTCTTGAAAAAAATTTATTCATATCTACTTTTACTTTAATAGCTTGTATACTTTGTTATATTTCTTTGTTATATTTCTTTTAATAGTTTAGCTATTAATAAAATAAAATAAAATAATATATTGTATTATTTTATAAGTATATTAAACATAAAATAAATGGCTAAAATGGCTAAAATTTCTTCAAAGATGGCAAAGTATGGTTCGGGATCGGGCTCAGGCTTGTTTACTAACTTAGTTATGGTTGCTATTTATATAGCTGCGGTGTATATATTGTATAAAGTGGTTATGTATTTTCTGAATATGCGTTCATCAGCAATGCCAAACATCCCCGCTTCTTCTTCAAAAGGTGGAAATAGGGATGGTAGTAAACAGAAACCTTCGTGTTCATCTGGAACATGTGGTAGTAAATAATTAAATAGTATTACTTATTACTTATTATTACAATAATATGTGTATAATATAATTATAGTCTGTTATATTATATTATATACCTGTAAGCGTGTGTCGTGTGTGTGCGTATCTCATGTATTCCCTTGTGTCTGTCCCTTATTATGACCATCATACCCAGTGTTATAAAAAGGTAATAAAGTTAAACAAAATGCCTCCCGCTGACTCTCCGCTCAATCAAATCATTAAAAATGTAGGCGTTATTAAGCTGTCACCTTTTCAGACAGGTAGCACATTTTCTGGTTGTAATAGTGGTTGTGGATGTGGATGTGGATGTGGAAATCATTCACAATGTTGTAATGTTCTCATTACAAAAGTAAACGATAAACACGATTTAATGTGTGTAGACGAACTACCGCTATTATTCGAGTTTTTACTAACAAATGGTTTTACCATTGATACATCCATTACAAAAATGATGCAAAACTCGAATGTTAAACTTAGTAATGATTTGATATGTTTCTTTTCATAGGATAATTTTTATTATTACTAATGGTATTGGTATTGGTATTGGTATTGGTATTTGTATTGGTATTGGTATTTTTTTCTTTTTCTTTTTCTTTTTCTTTTTCTTTTTCTTTTTCTTTTTCGTCATCCATTATAGTAGGCTTTAGTGCAGGTTTATTTAATAATTTTATTCCTTCTATAAATGAGCGCCCTTTGAATGTATTATCAAAACGATTTTTTAAATATTTCATAAGATTATTAAGATTAGGTTGATAGTATAATAAAACAAATGTAAATGCGGTAGCTGCTCCCAATTCTTTTACTTTTTTATGTTGAAATCCAAAAAAATTATCAAATGGATATGGTATAAATTCAATAAGGTTACGTGCGAAATATATAAGAACACCATTTATCCAAATAAGTATCACAAGATTAAAAATATTTGTTATTAATGTTTTTTTGTCATTTTCTTTACTATCAAATCTATTTTGATATCCTGTAACTATATTTGCAACTATAGCACCCATTATAAAATAAATAGTTGTAATGAAACCAATATCTATCATTTTATTTAAACGGATTAGAACATCTTGTAATACTGGCATTTTTTTTTCAGGAGCTGATGGTTTTGGTGGACTAGTATCTATAAAACCCTTAGTTAAATTTTTATACCACGTAGTATCTTTTATGTATGAATTCATTGAAAACTTTATTGTATGTTATTGTATGTTATTGTATGTTATGGTATATTGTACTATAATAATATATATTTTACTCCCGTAAAATTGATATAATAATATGTGTTATATTATTATATAAGTCTAGATATAAATAGCCATTTCCGTATATTACGATATATGTCTAATGCTAACAATAATCTTCGTGATTCTTCCATTTCTGGCAATGATTCCGATGTTTCAAAACCGAACCAGTCAATACTAAATATATCTGGAACAAGTGGAACATTAATAGAAGAGTATGTAAAAACACTAAATACTTTTGAGAGACAAGGACTTGAAATTGCAAAAAACCATCTTGGTCCGTCATTTGATATGAAACGGAGCTCTGGATTTCTTCGCTGGAAAGATGCTAGATGCTAGAAGTAATACTATCCACGCTACATTACTTTTTTATATGTTTCGTTGACTTGTGTTTATGTTTATGATTATGATTGTTATTCCGATGCACGTGCCTTCTCGTATTTTTACTATTCACACTACTTTTACTATTCCTGCTTTTTCTTAACCCCAGAATACTATTTATTTTATCGCGTTTGCGAATCGTATGACTACGATGGAAACGGCGTATACTATTTATTATTTCCAATTCTTTTTTGAATATTTTGCTACGATTATCACTGATTTGGCTTATATACCTGGGATCACTACGTTTACGCGAAATACCACCGCCTGCTGCTACTGCTACTGGTGCATCTGCTGGTGCAGCTGCTGGTGCTTCTAATACTGGTGCTTGTAATGCTGGTAGTTCTGATGGTGGTTTTGATGTTGCTCCCGGTGGTAATGTTCCTGCTGCCGCTGCTGCCTTAGCTGCATCCTCGGGTGATAGTCCTGCTGCCGCTGCTGCCTTAGCTGCATCCTCGGGTGATAGTCCTGCCGCTGCCGCTGGGTCTACCCCCGCATCTGGTGGTATCACCGGTGCATTAGTGTCAGCAATTTGTTTTGCTAAATTTACTAACTCCGCTAGGTTAGATATATTTATCTCTCCTCCTTCGTCTATATTGGCTTCAATCTTTTTAGATTCTTTCTCTAATGCACTCATTGTTGTTTCCCCTATTTCTAATGCATTATTCTGAAGCTGCCGTCTATTAATTGCAATTTTAATTTTATTTAAAACAAAATTAAATAACGTTTTTACCACTGCAATAGGCATAGGAACAGAACCTCCGTCTATTTCATCTTGTATTTCAGCTAATCTTGATGTTGTTTCTGCATATACTACATCAATTGCAGCACTTATTTTTTCCAGAGCACGTTTATCGTCGGGATTTTTACTCTTTTCATATATTTCTGCTGCAGCTTTATACTTTGTTGATAATACTGCATATTTTACAAGCGACTCGTTCTTTATTTTTTCTATTTTATCATTAGTTTCTTTTTTCTTCCTCTCTTTTTCTTGTTTTAGTAGTTCATCATCGCGTGATTGAGCGTTTTCCTGAGGTCTATTAAAACTATCACCAAAACTGCCACGTCGATCATTTCGTGTAATAACTTTAACAGCATCACCTTTTATCTTGCCCTTAACACCTGGTAACGTAATATCACGGAATTTTTCTAACCTTTCACGTAAATTTGCTCCTGTCGGTTCTTGTGATGCTGCTGATGCATCTAGTGCTGGTGCTGCTGCTGGTGTTTTTGATGTTGTTGCTGCTGGTGATGGTGTTTTTGATGTTGTTGCTGCTGCTTGTGCTGCTGCTGATGGTGGTGGTGTTTGTGATGGTGCTGTTGTTGCTGATGTTATTCCTGATGTTGCTACTGATGGTGTTGGTGTTTGTGATGTTGTTGCTGCTGGTGATAGTGGTGCTGCCGGTGTTGTTACTTTTGGTGGTGGTGGAACCCACGCCCGCTCCTCCGAATGCGACCATGGTGGTGGTGGTGGTGTTGTTGCCGGTGCTTGTGATGGTGCTGCTGCTGGTGCTGCTGGTGCTTGTGATGTTGTTGCTGCCAGTGCTGGTGATGGTGATGGTGATGGTGATGGTGGTGTTGTTGCCAGTGCTGGTGTTGTTGCTGGTGCTTGTGATGGTGGTGGTGTTGTTGCTGGTGCTTGTGATGGTGGTGGTGTTGTTGCTGGTGCTTGTGATGGTGGTGGTGTTGATCGTGATAGTGATTGTGATAGTCTTCTAAGTAATGATGGGTTTGCTTCTTGTACCTTTTTTGCCTCAGCGATTTTTGCATTTGCCGCTTCCGATCCAAAAGCTGCTTCTGCGGCTGCTGCACGTTCTTGCATCTTTTTCCAACTATTGTCTGCGTGATTACCCTTTGTAACCTTGTGGTTGCGTAGTAGATAATCTTGTTCTTCTTTTGTCATACCTTCAGGTGGCAGATAATCTTTTAAAATTTTTGGTACCCCGAACATTGACTATTAGTTAAATATTACTTATTATGATTATGATTATTATTATTACTTATATAATAATAATAATAAAATATCATGTTAAAACCATATTGATTCATTTTCTATTCATTTTCTATTCATTTTTTTAAATGACGAAAAATCTATCTTTTTTTCAGCTTGGCAGTCATTGCAATCTTGTTCATTATTTTTATCATCTTCTTTATATTCCTCTATTTTTCCACGATAGGAATACCGATTTGCCTTCTCTCGAAGTATATAAATCTTATCTTTTTGTTGAGCATTCACCTCGCCTTTGCGATTATACGTTTTAAATGAAGCAAAAAGTTTCTTCTTCTTGCTTTCTTCGCTTGCTTTTTCTCCCCCGGTTCCAGTTCCAGTTCCGGTTCCATTCACAGGAGTCTTATTTTCTTTCAGTTCTTTATACTTGTTTACTCCTTTTTCGTATTCTTTGCGAATGTCAACATATAATTTTTTGCAATCATATATGATAACGTATTTTCTCGCAAGTGTTTCTAAATATTTATACGGAATTTCTTTCGTTTTCGCATAATATACAAATGATTCAGGTTCATGACTATAATACATAATAACTTCCCCTTTCGGTGTTTCTTCTCGTATCACGTTCAGTGTCAAGTCTTTTACAAAACTATCTGTCAACTCTATTTCTTCCAAGTCATCATATTCGGTAAAGTATCGATTCTCAAATGCAACTTTCGCCATTTCTGCACCCACGTTCTCACCTTCGCCTTCGCCTTCACCTTCATCACCTCTATAGTTCCATATCATCACACATAATAAGTAGAATTGTTTGAATGCATATGCAGTAATCCCACACGTAACACCAAACCATAAAGTCGCCAAATAATACCAGTAAATATCATCAAACGTCAGGTTGGCATAGTTTTTCACAAATAAGTCATTTTGTTTTTTAAATGATAAAAATGAATTCATATCGAATGCATCATTGCCGTTGCCGTTGTCATATGTTGTATTATATGACGCGTTATATGACACGTTCATGAGTTGAAAGGTATATTTGTGTGTATATTAATATACCCACCAATATCTCTATATTGTTTTTACATTATTGTTTTTACATTATTGTTTTGCCGCAGACTAGTCTAGTCTCCCTTCTCCTTCAGAAGACGCCGTCGTTGATCGAAAAGTTTTTGAATATCGCTTTCCATATTTATCACCAAAATCCGCTGATACGATTTGTTCTTGTTTTCCGGGTGAAGACAAACCAAATACATGTCGTATATTTTCATGTCGTATTTGCTTTCGAGAATTGCCTTATACGTATTCAACTGCAGGCAGTAGTGCCAGTAATTCGTGTCGGGAATATGTTCAATCACCGGATTCGTCGAACATTTGTGGTCCGTTTTCTTGATTTCGCGGCATCGTTTCCAGTCGTAAATACTGAACGTGCCGTCATTTTTGTTCCGAAACACCATATCAATTGAACCCGAAATCCGCAACTCTTCGTGGAATATCGTCCACTCTGTTCGATAGGGTTCAAGGTGCGGGTAGTCTTCAAGAAATTGTTTAAAGTATTCATATTCGGTGCTGGTATTCTCGCGCGGACACTGGTTATAGTAGCACTCGATGTCGTAGTGCATTGCCGTCCCCGCGCCGGCAGCTTCATCGCGGTTCTTATCCCACCCCGCCTTAATTTCGTCCGCGGTTTGTCCGTAGTATTTACTTTCCGTCCATTTTTTGGAGCGCATCATACAGCCAATAATGGCGTCGGCGTCGAACTCTTCAAAGTGCGAATGGTTCCAGGTTGTGACGGATGTATACTTGACGGATGGGTCACCATCGATAGTGTAGGTGTGTG
>Ga0208718_1000043_pt1 | contig 27376 bp, 17 predicted proteins | sample LakMenE29Apr09ns_FD_150743 | JGI IMG/M metagenome (GOLD analysis project Ga0208718, IMG submission 150743) | Freshwater microbial communities from Lake Mendota, WI - 29APR2009 deep hole epilimnion ns (SPAdes) | ecosystem: Environmental > Aquatic > Freshwater > Lake > Epilimnion/Euphotic zone ...
CATTTTTTTTCTCCTATTATAGTATAAAGAATATAGCATAAATGGGTGGTGGTCTTCTTCAACTTGTTGCTTATGGTGCTCAGGATGTTTATTTAACTGGCAATCCTCAAATAACTTTTTTCAAAGTTGCATATCGCCGTCATACAAATTTTGCATTAGAAGCGATTGAACAAACTTTTAATGGAACTTCTGCTTTTGGTTCTCGTGTTACATGTCAAATAACTCGTAATGGTGATTTAATTAATCGTGTTTATTTTGTAGGAACAGTTAAAAATACAAGTGCAACTATTACTGCTGCCAATCAAAATAATAATGCTGTTGCACTTGTTCCTTATTTTGGTCTAAAATTATTAAAAACAATTGAACTTGAGATTGGTGGTCAACGTATAGATAAGCATTATTCTGAATGGTTATATATATGGAATGAACTTTCATTACCTCAAGGAAAACGCGATGGATATAGATTAATGGTTGGTGGTGATAAATATAACCGTTCAGTAGTTTTAAATGCGCAAGAAAGTTATTCTGTTTATGTTCCATTAGAATTCTGGTTTTGTCGCAATATTGGCTTAGCTCTTCCTTTAATAGCTTTACAATATCACGAAGTAAAAATAAATATTGAATTTGAAAATATGACTGAAATGATGGATAAAGGACGTAATTATTCAGATAAAGCATTTTCATTATATGATAATCAAACATCATCTACACTTTTATCAACAGAATCTGAAAAACTTAATTCTGGGTTCAGAGGAACAACTATATCATTAGATACTGCCGCTTTATGGGTTGATTATATTTTCTTAGATACTGATGAACGTCGTCGTTTTGCGCAATTATCTCATGAATATTTAATTGAACAATTACAATTCACTGGTGCTGATACTGTTTCTGCTGGTTCTGCATCATCAAAGAGTATTCGCATGAATTTCAATCATCCTTGCAAAGAATTAATATGGGTAATAAAACCAACAACTGATACTGCCAATGCCAATTATGTTTCAACACCATATTGGAATAATTTCAGTGACCGTTATTTAGATAATCAATATGTATTAGCTAAAAATCCTGTTGCAACTGCTAAGATACAATTAAATGGAAATGACCGATTTTCTGAACGCAAAGGCTCATATTTTAGCTTAGTTCAACCTTATCAACATCACGAAGCAACTCCTGATAACTTTAATACTGGTATAAATCTTTATTCATTTGCTATAAAACCCGAAGAACATCAACCATCCGGAACTTTAAATATGTCTCGTATTGATACAGCCGTTTTATCAGTAGCATCTTCAGTTTCCGGAACTATATACATATATACTGTTAATTATAATGTATTACGTATATTATCCGGTATGGGTGGTTTAGCTTATTCAAATTAGATAAAACAAGTAAATTTTTTTTCTTTATTAATATTATTAATATTATTAATATTATTATCATGATGTTTTTGATTTTCATATAAACATTTATTTTTAGTTGATTCGACAGTTAATTTTAAAAATTCCAATTCTCTTTTATTTGTCATTTTTCTAAGTTCTATATCATGATTAATTTTTACACGATTAAATTTAATAATATCTTTAATTCTAACATTCTCAAAAATATTAATATCTTTAATTTCCTTATTCATATTTTCAACATTTTCAACAAGTTTATCAAATAATTCAATAGTTAATGTATTTGATAAACTAAAATAATCAATTAAATCTTTTTGTTTATTATAAGAAATCTTATAATTAAATAGAATATCATGAATATTCTTAAGTTTTTCCATATTTTCTCGATAATTTCTAAATTTGACAATTGAACTTAAAATAGTTAATAATGTTCCTAACATTAAAGAAATCATATTAATTATTAATGATATCGTGCTTTTTGAGATTACTAAACTCATATCCGAATCAATATTATCATTTTGATAATTTATTAATGTTAAACGAATAGCTTCAATAAATGTTGTAATAGTTGATATAATCAAAATTAATAATGATATACGATTATATCTAAAATATATTAAATCATATTTAGCTGATATTATATATAAGGAAGTTGTAATTTTCTTTTTATTTTCTTTTATAGATTTATATAATTTATCTTTTCTATAATTAATATCATTATAAATATCACTTGCTTCCGTTTGCACTTCAGAATTGCGTTTATCATTAAATTCATATAAAGTTAACAATCTATTATCCTGAGACATAGGAGATAAAGGAATATTTGCATTTAAATTAACAAAATCACTTTTAATCATTGGTGATTGTTGATGGGGCGTATCATCAATTAATACAATAACTTCATCATCTTTATCGGACATCGTATTAATTAATAATAATAAATAAATTAATAATTAATATTAGTATAATAAAAACTAGAATTGCAATAATAACATCTTTTACGGTATAAGGGCGTTTTATATGATAATTTTTATTATATAATTGATTAACAAGAGCTATTGAATTTGCAACTGCTGTTTCAATTGATGTGAAATGATATTTAACATTACCATTATGAGTTCCGACTGTATAAATATTATCTGTAATTTTATTATCAATAAAACCATAATTAGTCGCTTTAATAAATGCTTTTTCTGTTGATTTCCATTTACCATCGTGATAATAACAATTTAAAAATGATAATGTTGGAACAGGTAAATTATTATAAATTTCATTTATTTGTCTAAATGTTTCATCAATCAAATCTTGTTTATTTACACATTCATTTGCTGTTTTATCTATATTTTTACTTTTAACATCGGTTATTGTTATAACACAACTAATAACTGTTTTTGAATTCTTTTCTTTAAAATTCATATAATCACTTAAAACAACCGCACCAATTCCCCAATTAGTATTATTATGAAAACCATAAATTTTTTTATTTAGGTTTAATTTAAAATTCCAATGAAATGTAATAGAAATATTTTCAATATATTCTGTTTTTTTTGAATATAAATCTAAATTAAACTTAAATTTTTGTTTAATATTATTTGTTGATTTTTCTATAATTGCATTTAAATTTATTGGTGGTATTGCTAATATTACTTTTTTTGTATAAAAACTTTCATTTGTTGTATTAATCTTAATTATATTATTACTATCATCTATATTAATGACAGTTGTATCTAATTTAAAATCTACGTTTTTAAGATAATTACGCCATACTACAAGTAATCCTTCATCCATTGGCATTTTTGGTTGATATCCATTATATAATAATGTATCATTCAATACATTATAAAAAGAATTTACGGAAGTTTTATCAAGGTCTCCGCCATCCATTAAACGAGAAGTTCTATTTATATAATTAACTGCTTTATCACTAAAATTATTAATAGTTACATATTCATTCAATGATATATTATTGGCATAATTAGGATTTCCAAGTAATTTAAAAAAATCAATAGTCATAATAAAAATTTCATTCATTGAAAATATATTTTTTTTAATAGTTGTTTCATATAAAATTTCTAAAAAACTTAAATTAAATTTAACAAAAATATCTGAAAACTTAACTCCAATTATAGATAATATAGTTTTGAAATTAAGATAATTATTAAAATAAATTCTTGGTCCATGTTCAGAAAAATAATATTCATTCTCATATTTTTGTCTATTAACTTTATGACAACCACCAATAAATTTATCTTTATCAATAATCATTATCTTATCATTTTTATCAGCTAATGTTGCAAAAGTAAGACCAGCAGGTCCTGAACCTATAATAATATAATCGTATATAATCATTATATAAATGAAATATTTAAAAAAAATAATTTAATAAATAGATATGAATTTATTAAATATTGAATTAAATATTTTTCTTATTGCCATATCTTTGGCAGTAATATATGCTATTGCACCAATAACATATAAAATATTAGTTATTCATAATAATATTTCATTTGAGGCATATTTTATATTATCAACATTCATATTATTTATGTGTAGTTTATTTTATTCATTTATGTTCCATAATTATTTAGATATATTTAAGGAAATTTCAAAAATAAAATTCTATTTATTATTATTATTTATAATAAATATTTTTGTTGTTTCATTTATCAGTCAGGTATTATTTCATTATGCAATAAAACATACAACTAGAGTATCATTATTTACAATAATTACCGGATTTTATCCATTGATTACAATGATATTATCATTATTATTTCTAAAAGAGAAAATATCATTTAAAATATTATTAGGTTTTGTAATATCGATGATAGGTATTATGATAATATTTATTTAATCATCAAATTTATGACATTGAATAATTTTATTTCCATTTTTATGGAAATCATTTAATACTAAACAATCAACTGCAACTTCTTGCATTAATTGATATAATGTAAGAATTCTTTTCATTTTTTCAACAGATTGTTTATAAATATATTCATCAATATTAATAACTCCGGTTGCGTCTAATGCTTGTTTTTTAGTTGCCTTACCTATTTTTTTAATTGGATTTAAAGTTTTTAATTCAGATTTTAATGTTTTAATTTGAAGTTTATTTTTTTCTTCATCTTCATCAATAATTTTTAGATTATTATTTAATTGTTCATTCTCATTTTCTAATGCTTCAATTTCATCTTTATTATTTTTAGCATTTTTCTTTAATTTAGTTAATTGTTTTTTATTTGTTGTTATTCTTGCTTTATAATCTTTACTATTATCCTTATTTGTTTTAGATATTCCTTCTAATTCAGAAATATTTGATTCAATCTCTGAAATTTTATCCATATTTGCTTCAGGGTCATTAACAACTTGTGGTAAATTACTGATATATCGATGTATTGTTACATTCCATTCTTTTTTATTTAAATCACTATGAGAACAATAACGGGCTGCACGTCCAATAGTTTGTTTATCACTAGCCCAAGTAATGAGAGGTTCAAATATATGGATATGTCTTACTGCTTTAAGGTCAAGACCTTCGTTATAAGTTTGTGAAGCTAAGAATAATTTAACATAATCACCATTTTTATTAAAAGGTGCATTATATAATTGTCGTAATTGACTAATTTCTTTATCTTTATCAACACCTAATTGAGTTGTTATTGCTAATATATATCTTGGTTTTTTATTATTTTCAGTAGGATTATTAAAAATCTTAACTGCTTCTTGAGGTGTTAATTTTTCATAACCTAGTTTATTTAATTCTTTGGCGATAGCTAAAATACCATGCCCGCCATAACCTCTATTTTCATAAAATGCTGAATAAATATATTGTTTTTGTTCTGAATATTCAGGATTATTAATAGTATTCATTAATTTTTCTAATTTTGCGCTAAAATCATGTAAAGTTAGTCCTTTTTCATAATTATAAAGCATATTTGAATAACGACGAGCAGCAGCCCAATATTTATTTAAAGAATTTGCTTTAGATAATTTATCATAATTTTTAGCATTTTCTTTAACTTCTTTATAAGCTGTAATATATTTTTCAAATTGTTTTGAAGACATATTTATATAATTAGGCTCTTTTTCAATGACAACTGGGAATTTGCTAGTATCACTAGACATATCAAAATATGATATAAGACCTCGTGTTTTTTGTTTAAATACATCAGGGTCATTAATATCATCAAAATAAATTTGAGGTGTATCATTATCTTTGACGATATTTAATAGTTTCATAATTTCATCAGTATTATCACCTAATGTAGCAGTTAAGATAAAAGTTTTTAATTCAGGAAATTTGGAGGAAGAGTTTAATAATAATTTTTCTAGATATGCGTGTTGTTTTTGTTGTGTTGGTATAGGTCTAAATAAATTATGAACTTCATCAATAATTAAGATACAATCATTTAAATCAATAGTTTTTTTGATAATTCGATTGGCTAATTTAGCAAATGTTAAGAATTGTATATTATTAGAATTAAATTCTTTTCCAACTTGTTCTAATGTTTTACCATAAAATCTTGGAAATAAATTCATTGCGCATTTATGAAATTCATGTGGAGGATTGCTAGATAGAGCATTAATGGTACTGCAATAAATTATATTTTTATCTGAACCCCAGAAACCATCAATAATGGCAGTTGCAGTGCATGTTTTGCCACTACCAGTTGAATGCCATAATAACATACCTTTTTTAGGTAAATCATTTGCATTAATTAATTTACAAATATTATTAACAATAGATTGAGGAACGGTTGGAGGATTAGTAATTTTATTAATAACTAAAGATGATTGTTGAGATATTGAAGAACTATCACTAATTTCAGAACTTATAATGAAAGAACTAAGGGAATTTTTCTTAATAAAGAAATCGGGAAAATAAATTTGATAAATTTTTTCCATAGCTTTTTCATCTTCATTGTGAAGATTATAATATTTTTTATAATCAGTAATTAATTTTTGATTTTTAATATATTTTTTAAGTTCGTTATATTCTTCTTTGATATTTGGGTCAGATATTCTAATAATATTTTGTAAATATAAATAATGTTCTTTTATTAAATCAGTATTAAAATAATTAAAATATTTAGGAAAATAAGTATAATATAAAAAGTCAAAATCTTTTTGTTCAACACATTTATTATAATCATTTTTAAAATCATCAAATTTATTTTCATCATGCATATGTTTCAATAATTCATTAACATCCGAACTATTATTAGGATTTAATTTTGATAAAATAATAGAAACATATTTCTTATAAATAGGATATAGAGTATAATTATAATATTCTGTTAAATCTTCTTCGCTAAAATATTTATTAAAATATTGTCTATATAATATATGTAATTCATCCATATCATATGTATCAGTTTTAAAGAAATTATTATAATCTATTTTAAATGTAACAAATGAACCTGGATTATTTAATAATTTTAATATAACATCCTCATCATTTTTATCATTAGGATTTAAATTAATAATAAAATAGACAAAATAAAGAAAATAAATATTTTTATTTAGTTTAATAATATCATCTTTATTTTTATAAATTTTAAAATATTTAGAAAAATATTTATGAAATAAATTATAAATACGTGAATATCTTTCATCTTCTTTATATTTTTTACCTAATAAAATTTGCTTACGAAATTCTGATTTATAAATATCATAATCTAATTTATAATCAACAAATGAATTAGGGTCATCTAAATATAATAAAATAGTATCTTTATCATCAACAGGGTCTAATTCTATTATAATATAATGAATATATTCATAATAATCATTCTTATGTAATGATTCATAATCATCTTTTGGCATTATTTCTAAGCTAATGCTGCTAATATTATCAGCATAAGATGTTTCATCATTTTCACCATTAGGAACACATCTATTTCCCTTACCTATCAATTCTAAAGTTTCAGGTGCATTTTTACTATTATAAAAATCATATAAGGATTGTTCTAAATTGTTTATATCAATTTCAGAATCAGGTGAAAAATATTTTGAAGATGATTGTTTATATTTTTCATCATTTTTATGAACATCCATTAATTTTTCTTTGGACATGCAATCTCTTGTAAATTCATTAATTTGTTTAAAAGAACATTTAGGATTTACTTCACATGTTTTTTTAGCATTTTTAATATTTTTCTTACTTATACTACCATTTTTATAATTTTTTTCACGTAAAAATTTATTACTTTCTAATAATTTTCCACATTCTGCATCGGTTTCATCTACCCAACAATTACCTTTATCAAATGTATTATGTCTGTTTATTGTATCTCCTACCCAAAATCCATTTGTTTTTTCACATCTTTTACGAGTATAAACATCTTTATAATATCTCTTATATTTGTCTTTGTCATACTCAACATTCGGAATTAATAATTTACAATTTTTTGATTCATCAAAACTATTTTCTTGTTTAAATTTTTCAACATCTTCATAATCATATGGATTTTTATCAGGACGTTCATATTCATACACTGAAATATCATTACATGTCTTTTCTCTTTTTGATAATTCATCTTGTATTCCTTTATATCCTTTATTTTTTGATAAATTCATTTTATAATAATCTAATTTATAAGCATATAAAAATTATAATTATTATTAAATATGTAAAATATATAAATGTAGGGTTTGGCATTATATGAATAATATTACTTAAATCAAATATAAATTCTGATATTTCTTCTAATCCAACTTCAATCATTGTATGTTTATTTTTAACAATCCATTTGCATAATTTTCGTTTATAATGAAATGGACGTTTTTGAATTATATTTCTTTTTAATGTCGTTGTTCTTGATAATAAATATACAGCAACCGATGCGGTTGTCGGTTCTAACATACGATAAGTTGTTATAAACATAATTTATAACTATATAAAAATAATCACATTTTTTTATTATATAGACGGGTCATATAATAATGTTTCTAGATATTCTGGTAATTCTTTACATTTCTTTTTTGTATATTTATTAATTATTATTATTATATCATTAATATCTGTTATTTTAAATTTATGATTTTTAGCTTTTCTGCTAAACCAATCATTTTTACCTTTCCTAATATAAATCTTTAATTTCTCTTCTTCAGTTATATCATATTTAACATCTAATATAATACCTTCATTTGTTTGTTTGAAACCTTCAATATGAATTGTTCCATTATGTTCTTTATCATGACATTCTTTACAAATATTAACTAAATTATGTTTTTTATTTTTATGAAAATTTTCAAAATAACCATTTTCATTACTAAAAGTTTGATAATTAATATGATGTGTATCTTCACTTTTATTTTTATTACAAATTTGACAAATATCCATAAATAATGATGAATTATAATTAGATGTTTTTGTTTCTACTAATTTATTATTAATTCCCAATATTTCTTTTCTTATTTTTTCTGCATTTGTCATAAAATTTATTGGCATATCCAATGATTTACAAACTTCAATTCCATAAATATTTGAACCTTGTCCTTCTTTTAATTTCCTTTCATATATAATCTTATTATCTTCTGTAATTTCTATATGCATATGATAAATCTTTAATTCTTCTCTATCTTTAATTAATGAGATTGTTGGCAATTCATGCAAATGACTTGTGAAAATAAATGATACTTTTTTATTTAATAATTCATTAATTGCTGCACTAACTATGCAAATACCTGAGATTGCCTCAGTTCCTGAGCAAATCTCATCTCCAATAATTAAACTATGTTTATCAGCTCTTTGAATGATATTTCGTAATTCTGTCATTTCTACAACAAAACTACTCATACCTTTATAAATATTATCATTTCCACAAATTCTTGTCATGATATGATTATAAGGATAAAATTTATAATTAACTGCTGGAACATACATCCCGGCTTGTGCCATAATTATAGATAAACCTATTGCTTTCATAAATGAACTTTTACCAGATGCATTAATTCCAAATAATAAAATTCCATTCTGATTTAATTCAATATCATTACCAATATATTCAACATCTGTTATAATTCTTTCTATAATAGGATGTCTCAAATTTTCAGCACTAATGAAAGAATTATCAGTTGTTAAATCAATACTAGGTTTATAATAACAATATTCAACGGCATTTTTAGCATTGCAACAAGTAATATCAATATCAATTAAATTTTTTATAACAATATCAATATCATCTTTAGTGGTTGTGAAAAAAGATAAGAAGTCATAATATTTTAAAATAACAATTGAATTAATATCATTTTGAGTTTTTCTAATGATATTAGATGCATTTGAAATTTCATTTGATGTTAATTTATAAGAATTAGTTGTTGTTAAAAATTTCTTTTCAAATTTATTCATATATGAATTTTCTTTTTTAGCTGCATTTTCAAATCTTTTTTTAGTTATCATAATAAAATAACCTTCGCTTTCATTGAAATCAATCTTACATAACGAATCATTAATATTACTAATTTTATTTGAAATAGATGTTAGTTTTTCATATGAATTTTTATATTTCAAATTCAAATCATCTAAGTCTTTATGAACTCCTTCATTAAAAATATTAGTTTTTATATCATTGGTATTATATTTAGAACATTCATCTAAATTTAAAATAGAATAACTTGAAATAATTTTATTGGCATTTTCAATTAATTCGGGTTGAGTTAATTTAAATACTTCAATTGCATTTTCTAAGGAAGATGCAAAACTGCCCCATTCGCAAGGTTGTAATTTTTTAAGAAAAATCTTTTTTTTAATTCTTTCCAAATCATTAATATTTGTAAGAAATTTATTGATTTCTTTATATTTTTCATTAATTAAATAATTTTCAATATTATTATATCTTTTAATTAATTCAAGTTTATTATTTGTTGGATTTAGAAATCTTTCTTTAAAAATTCGAGAGCCAAAAGCAGTTTTACAACGATTAAGAATATCAATTAAAGGTTTTTCGTTATTATTATTACTGATAATATTTAATTGAAGAGCGCTATTAAATTCAATTGCTAAATTTTTAGAATTATCAATCAATTCAGGAATTTGTAATTCTTTAATAATTTCATTATTATGTTCATATGCGAATTGGAGAAGACAACAAAAACTTAAACGACCCAAAGAATATTTTTCTAAATTGAGAAATTCAATAATGGATAACATAGATTTATTAATAAAAGATTTTTCTAAGATTTTATTTTGATAATCTATTTTTTTAATATTAGAACTTAATTCATAATCTTCCCATTTTGCATGAATAAGAGAATTATTATTAATAATATTAAGAATTGATTTTTTCGTTTCTTCTTTAATATTATCAGAAAGAATAAGAATTTCACATGGATTATAAATAGTTATTAATCTATATGTTTCATCTAATGTATATTGCGGGTCTGATTTTGAACTTGCATTTTCATATATAAACGAACGTCCGGTTGTTAAATCTACGCCAGTAATACCAACAATAAGAAGATTATCAATTTCTTCATAATAAAGGACCATAATATAATTACTTTTTTTAGAATTAATATTAATATTAGTAGCAGGACTTAAAATTTCTGTAATTTTTCTTTGAGGTTCAGGAGGTTCGGTAACTTGTTCAATTAAAATAATAGTATAATTATTTTGTAAGATTAATTGAATATATTTATTAATAACATAAATAGGAAATCCACACATAATTGGATTATTACGTGAAACATCTAAAATAGATTTATTCTTTCTTGAAACTTGGATATTACAAATATCAGCAATTTTATATAAATATCTAGAATTAGCATCAATATCATACAATTCAAAAAAAGAACCCACCTGAATTAGAATAATAGTATTTTCTCCATACTTCTTACGATACTCATCAAGATAATTCAAATAATCATCAACAATCATTATATTTCATCTTATTTATATTAAATATCTTTATATAAAAAAATATATATAATTAGGGCATTATGTATAAATATAAGAAAACAATAATAATAAATAATCGTAGAAGACGAATTTTCAGTAAAGAAAAATCAAATACAGAATATATATTATATAAAAAGGAATATATCACATTAAATGCTTATAATAAAAAGACTGGTGGTGGTTTAAGAGATTTAGTAACTAGTATTTTCAATAAAACAAAATCTGAAACAAATGAATTTGAAATTCTTAAAAATGATGATATGTTAAAAAAACTAAATTATGAAATATATATGTATGATGATAATAGTAAAATAATATCTTGGTATTTAAATTCAAATAATGGGGTATTATATAAATATTATAAAAATAATAGTACAATAATATCTGATTATTTAAAATCAAAACAAAAAATAGCTAGCAATACTGATAAAAAATATTGGATAATAACTAAAGAAACAGATATAAATATTACTGTGCATGGTTATACTATGGATGAATGGATAATCCAATATAGTAAATACAAAAATAACTATTATTTTACACGTTATTGTAAAATAAATAACATTACATTAAATAATTCTAATATTGAAGGAATGTATTGGACGTTTATACATATTTACCAACGTAGTCCTAGTATATTTTCTGACCCTAAACATACAAATCTTTATTTCCTTGATGATATTGGTTCTTGTTCTAATGAAACTAAAAAAGTATATATAAAATTGCAAAACCAATTATCAAAAAATTCTAAAACATTTTATATCATGACTGATTTAGATGAAAGTCAAAAAGATTTATATGAAATAAATAATTATTATGAATTATTTAAAGGTTGTTTTTTTAAATGCATATCTAAACCACTATTATCAGATAAATATGATATATCTTTTATATATTTGAACTCGACAATTACTGTAGATAAATTTAAAAAAATCTTTAAATAAAAATTGATATTTTTTCATTATTTTTTTGATATTAGTTGAATATATTGATAATTATTTTAGAAGTTTTATTTATTATTTATGACTTAAATAAGCAATATAAAGAAATTATTAATTTGAATAATATAATTCTTGAACAAAAATCTGAAATTATAAAAATTAATTGCACCAATCAAAACTTGATAATTATAATGATATTATTAGTAAAAAATATATTAATTTTTCACTTCGTATTATTCCTATTTATCAATTATTATTTGGTTAATATTACCAGTTATATTTATATATGTAAATATTATTGCAATTATTATAATAATAATACTTTATTCAGGACATTACTACATTAATAATAATGTAAAAGAGATTATAAATAAAAAAGTTATTAATATTAATAGAAACCAATGATGATATAAATAATATTAGTTTGAGTATTGATGAATATATATCAAATTATTCATATTTGATGTATATGAACAAAGATAAAAATGAACTATTAAATGAATTAATTGTTATTTTAATTCAGAAGAAAAAGAATGAATTAACAAATATTATGAATTCAAGATTAAAATCATTTCATGAAATTACACAAGAAATAGTTAAATACGAATTAGAAGAACTTAATAAAGATTTAGATGATTATATAAAAATCTTAGAAATAAAAATAAATGATATTAAAGAACAATTAATGATAATAGTTATTATATAAATAATTAATTAGGATATAATAACTATATTGGATTTACTTCTATAAGTAAATCTTGATAAAATTAATTATTTGGAAATGATAATGTTATTAAAATTATTAAAAAAAATCCGTTAATTTTTTTTAGCATCCCTGTTTTTAGCAGCCTTTTTTCTAGCACCTCCAGGTGTTAACTTATTAACATATTCTTTCGAAGCTTTAAAATCATTATCGAGAGTATCATCAACACCATCAGCAGTTTTCTCTACTAATTCTATACTTCCTGGCTGTAGTTTGGCAACTGTACTTTCAATTTCTTCCTTATTACCAATAATATGCATTGCATGGTTGTGATATATATTTCTAAGTGAATTTTTAGCATTATCACTATCACTATCATTTTTTAATAATAACCCTATTAATTTAGTTTTTATTTCGTCAAATGTGTCACTTTTAATATTTTTAGAATATCCTGCTAATCCAACTCTTGCACTATTAAATTGGTCATCTTCATATGATAATATACCATATTTATTTTTTTTATTATTATAACACTTATAATTCTCTTTTTTATCTACAAATATACCATATGATGCATGTAATATTTCAAATTCATCAGATGCATATGATAATGATGGTATATATAATACTTTAACACCTTTATTAATAAAAGCTCTATACATTGTTCCAGTTTTTCTTCCTGTTGTATCATCTGTTCCAAGATATCTTACGGATGAATCAAAATTTAATGAAAAAGAACCAATTCTTGCATTAACATATGTTCCTTCATCTTTTCTATATATTTTAGGACCATCTATAGCTAATGTATCATCATCCATATGTAGATTAATATAATCACCACTAACAGCTCTATAGCAATATATTTCACTTTTAGTATCTGGAGCTTTTGCAATTATATTATCAATATCTTCAATAAATGTACGCATTACTTCGTCCCATTCTTCATTTGTTAATATACCCCAAAAAATACTAACTTCATTGGGTTTGACTCTTTCAATATCATTATTTTTAAGAAAATCCCAATATTCGTTGATACTACTTACACCATCATGAGGATATCCAGGGTGGTTTAATTTTGTTTTAATTACAGGATTAAATCTATCTATATTTTTGTTAATAACAGCAAAGATTTGCTTGAAAAATGAATCTCCAAAACCATATAATTTTGGAGTTTTGTTATGAGGATCATCACCATACCATTCAAGACTATATTTATCTACCCAGTGACCTTTTTTGTCTTTAATTGATTCCAAACCTTCCTTACTTACCAGTTTACCAGCAAATGCTGAATAAAAATAAAAACATGATTTTTTTGTATAATCATTTATTACAATTTTATCAGTAAGAGACATAGATTTAATATGTTCATATTGTTGTTGAATAAATTTTGGTAAATTAGGAATATTATCAATAAAATGTTTTTCATATGCTTGTACAATATCCCGATTATATCCTTTATGAGAAAAATCTTGTAAACGTTCATTTTCTCCTTCATGATAATATTCAGAAGTAGTTGCTCCTATAGTATAAGAAGTTGTATTAGTATCATTACCTACTTTTTCTAAATCTGATATTTTATATTTGCAATGAGTATCAAATCTTAATATATTACTTACATTTTGTGCATTACTTATATTATTACTAATATATTGTATGAGTTTATCACCAAGTATTACATCAGAATTATAAAATTTTTCATTTTCACCAGGTATTCTTTTATTTTTTATATAAAAATCTATAAGTATATCATCTATTTTGCGGTCTTCTGTAATAGGTTCTATTGTTTTTGTAGTTTTTAAGTTATAGATACTTTGTTCATTTTCTTTTGATAGATCACTAATAATATAATTTTTTAAGTGGTTAAAATCATGTATAATAAGTGTAGCTTTACAAATATCAATTGGGTTTTCTGAATATCCTGCTATTGCACATGTATTTAAAGGTTTTTGATTTGCTTTATAAAATGCACCGCCTTTATGTGTTTTTGGTTTTACATATATAACACCATTATTAGTACTATCAAAATTATTTAATAATTCTCTTGCTCTTTTTACTTTTTTAGCTATATCTGCATTACCGGTAAAACCACCAATAAAGTTTTTAGATAAATTACTTTTCATTGTATTTTTTACCATAACTTTAAATACTATCTATAATATATTAATATATTATTTAGAACGATTAAAGTTAATTAATTATTGACATCTTAATTTTAAACAAATATATAATTAAAATACTCGATGATGCAAAAAGATTTAAGGAGATTAATAAGAAATCTTTAAATATCCATTAAAAAAATGATTTAAGGAGATTAATAAGATTTCTTTAAATATAAAAATGAAATATGTTAAAATCGTTATTAATGACACTATAATAATTGATGATATAAATGAAACTTATATTTGCATATATTTTCCGGAAAATATCAAAAATTATAAAAATAATAATTATATTGCATCAACAATTTATATAAATAGGTTCGATGGAACAAATAAAGATAATTATAATGAATATTCAAATGGTATAGAATTAAATAATTTCAAAATTGTAAATAACTTTAAAAAGATAAATTTTAATTTCAAAAATTTCATTAAAAATAATAGATTTGTTATTGATTATAAAAATAAAAATTTTAAATTTTATATTCCATTTTCTCAACAATCAATTTAAGGAGATTAAAAAATGATTATTTATTTTTATAACCGATTTAAAATAATTAAATGTCTGGCTTATCTATTATTGGTGTTATTATATGTATTTATATTGTAGTTAAAACATTTAAAGATGCTATTCAAATAAATAATAAAATATTGGAATTAAAATCAGAAATTATAAAAATTAATTCTATATGTGAAACTTTAGAATTATCAAAAATATGTATTATTTTTAATTATAATAAACTTGCAAATATTACATATATATTTTTGATAATTATTATATTAATAGATATTATATTATTTATAATTTGTTTAAATTATAATCCAAATGATATTTATAATTTGCAAATAAAAATATATTTATTACAGATTGTACCATTTATATTTATTATTTCATTGATTATAATATTACTAATATTATATTTAGGTAATAAATATAATAACAAAGCTATAATAAATATTAATGAAATAGAAAATTTAATTAGAAATAAAAAAGATGATATTGATAAAAAATATATTGATAACTTATTAATGTTATTAGATACAAGCGATGATATAAATAATTTAAATTTAGTTATAGATGAATATATATCAAATTATTCATATTTGCATAATTATAATAAATATTTAATGAATGCAAATAAAGATAAAAAGATATTTATTATTGAATTAGAAAGAAAATTAATTCAAAAGAAAAATAATGAATTAACAAATATTATGAATACAAGATTAAAAACATTTCAAGAAATTACACACGAATTAGTTAAATGTGAATTAGAAGAACTTAATAAAAAATTATATGATTATAAAAAATATTTATTAATAAAAATAATTGCTATTAATGAACAATCACAAATAAACGCAATTATCATCAATATTCATTAAAAAAAGGATTTAAGGAGATTAATAAGAATTTTTTAAATCAATTATAAATTTTCAAAGAAAGATTTATGTTTTTTGTAAGTTTTAATAGAATTATTTAATGTATTTCTTTTTAATTTATATTCATCTTTTTCAATTAATAGTTCAGATAATATAGTATCATTAATATTAAGTGGATTATCATTATGATAAATATCACACATTATATATCTACTAAAATTATCCATTATATAATTCTGAAATTTACGTAATTCATCAGGTCTATATTCATATTTAAATTTTTCTAAATATGATTTAAACCAAATATCAATATGTTTATAATGATTTTTGATAATTTGCGTATATTCATTAATAAGATAATTTTGTAATTTTTCAAATCTGGCTAATTTATATTCATTGTTAATTTCAAATAAATTATTAATATTAATAATTATTTTATTAATGATATTATTTTTATATTCTTCATATATATTTGTTATATGTTCCATATCTTCATTGTATTTTGAATAATAATTATAATTATAATCATAATTATAATCAGGAATAGAATTAGAACTACCATCGCGTATAAATGCTAATCTAGGTTGTAATAATATATTAAAAAAAGAATTATTAGTTTTAATAAATTCTAATAATTCTTTTAATGTTATATCTTTACCTAGTTCATTTAATTCATTTTCTAATTTTATGATTTGGTTATTGGTTTTATTGATGGCGTCATTTTTCCAATTAGTATTTATAAAATCATTAAACATATCATCAACAGAAATTAATAAATTTTCAAGAGTTATATTTTTATTTATTTCTTCTTTTAATGAATTATCATCAATAGTATTTAGAAGATTATTTTCAAACCATACATTTTCATTAATATCTTTATTTCTATGACTGATTACTCCAATAACCTTTTTAATATTTAATTTTTTAATTTCATTATTTTTCATTAAAATTCTATCTACAAATAGTTCTATATCATCATTATGTAATAAATCAACCATAGTTAAAGCAATTAAACAATCTTTTGTTTTATTAGCATCATTTACCATACCTAATGCTTGATTTGCAGTTAATCTCGTAGTATTTGCTGGTATTACACAAATAATTAATGTATTTGGTTGATTAATATATTTATTAATAATATTTTTAGATTTGTCTCTCATATCAGCAGGATATTCAATAATACCTGGTAAATCATAAAAAGTACTATTAATAACATATTGATTAGAAATTTTGATATATAATTCATCATCAATAATATCATCAATTTTATTCATAATTGCTGCTACATGCAGTTTTGTTTTTTCTTTATCTGTTAATTTGATTGTATTATCTTTAAAAGTAATGATATATTCTTCAATATCAGAATTAAAAAGTTCAATTTTAATTGGGCATTTAGTGCATAAATTTTTATCAATTGGGAAAATATCACATTTTAAGATATTTCTAATTAAAGAAGATTTGCCAGAACTTTCATTACCTATATTAACAATAATAGGTAATTTATATTCATCGATTGGAATATTTAAAGTTTTAAGTTTATTAATAAATTTTGTATATTTAGATTTCTTCATTTTCTCAAAAAAATTATTGTCATTATAAAACATAGTTTTGGTTGTTTGTTCTTGAGAAGATTTAATTGTTTTACCTAGTAATTTTAATGTATCAAAAGCTAATTCTCCTGCATCAGTTTCTTTTGCATTAATACATTTATTAACTAAATTTAAAGAATCAAAAATTAAATCTTTATTTTTTAATAAATTCATTGTTAATAAATATAATAATGAATATTTTTTATATAATTGTTTTATATTAAAAAATGATTTATTATTATTTTTTTTAATATAAAAATCTATTATATAAATGTCTAATCAAATTTTCAAATCTATTAATAATGCTATTGAATTTTATGAAAATAGATTATTTAATCCTAATAATATTCATTTGATGATGTTCCCTCATTTAAGAGAATTAACAATAAATAAAGTTGAAGTTCTTAAAAAAATATTAGAATTAATAGGAGATAAAGATGATAATTATTATGAACAATTTTATAATAATAATTTAAAAGATTTGATGTTAAACCATATATTTAATGAAGGTTTGCATAAATATAAATTTGTGCCATTTTCAGATATTAATGATTTTATAAAAAAAATAAAAGATTATGAATGGATTGATGGAACAAAATTAATGAATGAAATTAAGCTTGTATTAGAAGATAATATTAAAAAATTACCAGAAAGAAAAGAAAAAAAACCTAAAACAAAGAAAAAACATATTACATCAACAATTAAAAAATTGGTATGGAATACTAATATTGGTGAAGAAATAGGCAAATCTAAATGTTTATGTTGTAAATCAACTGATATAACACAATTATCTTTTAATTGCGGTCATATTATTGCAGAATCAAATGGAGGTGATACAATTGTTAGCAATTTAAGACCTATTTGCCAAAATTGTAATTCAAGTATGGGAACAAAAAATATGAATGATTTTATGGAAACACTTAAATAAATATAAAAAGAGATTTAAAGAATTATTATCATCTCTTTAAATCAATTGCGCATACTTAGGATATCTTTCAAAGATAGATTTAATTTTTGGAATATTTTTTTTATTAGGATAACATCTGCTTTTGCTCGATGTTGTTGAATTTCATCTTTATTGCATATATGTTTATATAAATTGATTAATTTATTTGATTTTATTTCATCTTTTATAAATAATCTAATTTTATATAATGTATCTATTCTTATAACTTCATAATAATTGATAATATTGTGATATACTAATATTGGAAAATCAAATCTTTCGCCATTATGAGCAATTAATATTGGATTTTCCATATATTTCATAAAATTAGCAACATCATTTTTAATTGTATTATAATTATTATCACCATCTAAATTTAATTCTTCTTGTGTAATTCCTGTTATATGTGAAGTTGTTAAAGTATGTTTATTTTTTATTAAACCTTTGCTTAATACTGTATTGAAATTATATTCATAAAAATATCTTTCAATAATTTCAACATTTTCAGGTAATGTAAAATCTTTAGTTTCATTTATAGTATTAGTTTCAATATCTAAAATTATTATATTATTTTTCATTTTATTTTCAATGACATCACATAGGAAATAATTAAATTTCAAAATTTGATTATTAATAAATTGATAAGTATATTTAATACCAGTCATCAAATTAATAATTTCCATTTTATTTTGAAAATAAAAGTTATTATTATAAAGCATTGTTTGAAGTATATATTTAATATCAATATTTTTAGCAAATTTAAGTTCAATTATATTTTTATCTTTATTATCAAAAACATCAATAATTCCATGAATATTTAAATGATTATTTCTTGTCTCAAAATCCAATAAATAATTAGGTTTATCAATTGTAATATTATTTATATGATTATAATAATGTTTAATAGATGATAAATGATTAATCCAATCAAATTTTAAATATCGCTTACATTCATTATCAATCTGATATTTATATAAAACAATATTAAAAATAATTTCTTCTTTGTTTTCATCAGATATTAATGATTTATATAAAGATGAATAAAAGACTGAATCATATTCACATAAATCAATAGTAATAATAATTTGAATATAATTCTTATCTTTCAAATTTATTTTAGATTTAATATAATTATAAAAAGATATTTCATCTTTCTTCAATTTATTTTTATTTTCTTCAATTGATTTTAAATCTATCATATTGATATTATCAATTAATCCTCGTTTTTTCAATAAACTTATACCATAAGAACACTTATCATATTCCTCTTTTGACGAAATAGCATATATATCTTTAATTTTTTGCATACCATTTGCGATATAATCATCAATTGATTTATTATTTTTATACCAATAGAAATTAAATAATTCATGAAAGAAACAGCCATATAATGCTGAATATTTATTAAATTCATATATTTCATTTTCATCATCTTCATCCAAAATAAATAATTTTTCTTTTTCAGTTGTAAATTTAAATTCATTTTCAAATTTATAATAATTATTTTCATTGAAATATTTATTATTATTGATAGTATCTACAATTGGAAATGATAAATCTTTAGAATTTTTTTCCAAATCTATTTTTGAAATAATAATTTCTTTATTTGAATTATATAAATCTTTTGGAACTTTTCTGATAAATGGAAAAATTTCTTTATGTTCATCAACATAGATAATTAATTTATTTATAGCTCTTGTAAAAGCTACATACCATAAATATTTAAAGATATTATAATCTTCTTTAGTTGGTTTTCTACTGAAAGTTTTTAAATGATAATTGATACATAAAATCTTTTTGAATTCTAATCCTTTTGAACTATGAATAGTTAAGATATTTACATGGTCATCCTTAGCTTCAATTTTTTCATTTAAATCAAAAGTAGTATTTTTACCTGCATCTTTGAAATATTGGACATATTTGATATCATTATCATAAAGAAAATTGCATATTTGTTGTAATCCAATAGATGCATTATTTTTGGATAATTTAACAGGACCAATAATTGCAATATCTTTTAATGGATAATCGCCTTTTTTAATTTCATTTAATATATGAGTTTTAATATCATCAATAGAATTTATATAAATATAAGGTTTCTCATCTTTAATATCAGTTTTGCATTCCATTGATGGTAAATCATTATGTGGTCGTAGATATTTGCAAAATTCAACAATTTCATTAGAAGACCTATAATTATTTATAAGTTGATGATTAGAGATAGAATGATTTAATAAGAATTTATCAGAACCGCCTTGAAATTGATAAATAGATTGATTAGGGTCTCCTACAAGAACTAGAGGAATTTTTAATTTATTACAAATTTCTAAAATTAGATTATATTGATTTTCGTTAATATCTTGAGCTTCATCAATAAAAATAATTTTACAATTCTTAAAGAAAGAAATATGACTAATTTCTTCATTCTTAATTAATTTTAATGTTGATAAAATAAGAGTATTTAAGTTATTTTCACTTGATTTTTTACTAATATTTTTAGATATTAAGCATGCTAATTTATGAACAGTTTTACAATTATAATTGCTAAATAAATCAGAAATTCGTTTACCTTTTTCAATAAAATCATTTTGAGCTTTATTTGAAAATGTAATAATAAGAAAATCACTCTTTTTAGTAAAATTATGAATGCAATAATCAATAATGGTTTTTGTTTTACCACAACCCGGATTTCCTATAATAGTTGTATTATCAATTATAATATCCAACATGATTAATTATCATCTTAAATACTTTTTAAATATCTTTTCATATTTTAAATTGATTTAAGGAGATTAATAAGAATTCTTTATATCCTTTTTTATATAAAGATATAATTTAAAGTAAAAATAATATAAAAAAATGGTTTTTTACAATTATATAGAAATTGGAACATCTGATTTTGATACAGAAATTCAAAAAGATAATAATTTAATTATAGATATTATAAATTTATATTCAAATATTGGATATGATTTTATATCTAGAACAATAGATGATGTAGTATTAAAATTAAATTTAACAAAAATTAAAAATAAAACAATTTTTACAACTGAATTAAAAAATTATTATATACCTGATATTCCTGAAAATTATGATATTAATAATTTACCACATCAAAATACATTAGAAGGAGCAAAAGAATATTGTGTTAAACATAATTATTCAGGTATAACTTATCAAGATAATATTTATCAAGTTAGAAACGGAAGTTATTTAACTTATTATGATACTACAGAATTACTATATTCATGGGTATATATTTAAAGTCATTAAGAAGTAAGGACTCTAATTATTGATTTTATTTTTATCTGAATTAAAAAACAGAACAATTTGGATTATAAAAATGATAATTATCAAGTTATAAATATTATTAACATTATTAAAATTGTTTCAAATTATTGATATTATTTAAGGATTTATAATTAATCTCTTTAAGTCTTTTATAAAAAAATATTATATATATATATATATAATGAATGAATATTACTATTATAAAGCAGAAGTTAAAAATAAATATTATTTACTTTCTTTTATAAATGTTTTATACGATAACTATATTGATAATTTTATAAGTACATTTAAAAATACAATTAAGCATATTAAAAATGATATTACTGATTGTACTCAAGACTTAGACAAATTTACTAGGGAAAATGAAAGTAAAGACTACCATACATCTGTAAAAGATTTTCTTATGAATATTTATACATTATTTTCAAAAATAAAAACATTATTAAATGATGAAAATGAAAATTATGATGTTATAATTCATAATTTAAATGAATGGTCACTCTTATTAAGAAATATTTGTTCATTATTATATATTAAAAAAGACAATTATAGTATTATATATCTTAATGAACTAATTGAATATAGTAGCATATTTGATAATATTAGTAAAATTATAACTAATATTAAAAATAAAAAAGAATTATCTCATTCTTTTTATATGAAGTTATATAATGATAAGCAACAATTTGTAGTAAAAGAAAAACATAATCTCAACTCTGATTTGGAAAGTAATAATGATAAAATAATTATAAAAGTATTTCCTAAAATAGCTGATTTTATAAAGGATAAAAATCTACAAAAATTTTTTGATGATATTCATTCAAATCCCGATAAGAAAGACAATATTAAAACAACTATTATGCAACGTATATGTGAAATATTAATTAGAAAATATATGCAGCCACAATCACCAGCGAAAAAATATAATAATTATTTAATTAGTAAAATTAACTTATTAAATACAACATTATTTAAAGAAAATGTAACAATTGTATTAAATAAAATCAATGAAGGAACATCCAAAGATGACCCCATAATAACTGAAGAAAATAAAAACTTGTTTATTAGTGTCTTAGATAATATTTTAACTATTTTAAGTAATCATGAAATACTAAATACAAATAATGCACATATTACGTATAAACAACTAGACACATATGCTAAATTTGCTCATTACATTACTGTAATATATTATTATTATTATATTAATGGACCTATTAAAAAAGATACAAATAATATGAATATAATAATTAATATTTATCATATTAGAATCTTATTCAACGTTATTAACTACATAAAAACAAGTAATTTACAAGATTTTGACATAAAAGATAAATATTTAATGGATAATTCAAATGATTTTGATAATTATGAACAAAACAATCTAAAACCATATTTATCATTTACAATACAAGAATTATTGGATATAATAAAATCCCTCAAAATATTACCCATACAAATACAAAATTCACCACCTCCACCACCAAAACAAGTACCAGCACCAGCAGAAGCAAAAAAAAATTATTTAATTGAAGTAATTAAAGAAAAAAATCTAATCTTTAAAATGAATTTATTTGAATCATTTTATATAATCAAAGCACATATGTATGGGAAATTAATTTCAAATGTAATAATTGATGAAAATAGTAATTTGTTAATAAGTATATTTGATAAAATTCAAATTAGTACACTAAATAATAGTGACATAGAATTATATATAAAGTATGTTGAATATATTATATTATATTTAATATTCATTAAAGATGATGCTTACTTAAAAGACAATCTAAATATGTATGAATCAGACCTATTTAAAATTTCTAAAATAAATTATGAATTTAATAAATTATTATCATATTTTATTTTAATCAATAATGATAATACAGATTTTAACATAATTACTGAAGCTATTACAGATGATGCTATTACTAAGTATGTAAATGACATGAAAATAAAACATAATATTGATAATATTGATAAAATATCAGATTACATAAAAACCACAAAAATACCAAATATAAATATTGAAGTTCCACATACAATAGAACAAATAAATGAACATAATAAGATACATATAATATCTGATATAAACGATGTATTACTTTTAACTAATAATTATGCAAATAATAATATACTTATAATTAAATATGGTGCTGGTGGAAGTTGTTTACCTTGTATGTTTATAGATATTCCATTTGATTTCTTAGCAAAAAATAATACTAATGTTAATTATAGATTTTGTAAAATTACTTGGAAAAAAAATAATCCATCTAATAATGAATTAGTATCTGCTAACATACTACAAAGTGATGATATAATAAAGGATACTCGAATAAGTTTTCCAATGATTAAAATTTATATGAATAATAAAATATATAGTATTAGCATTCTTAAAGAAGAACATCATATATATGACATTATAGAAAAATTAATAAATTTATTGGATAATTTTTCTAGTATCAAAGACCTACAATTCGAAAATGCAGGTTCAGCAGCAGCAGTACCAGAAGCAGCAGTACCAGTAGCAGCATCAGCAGTACCAGTAGCAGTAGCATCAGCAGTACCAGAAGCAGCAGTACCAGTAGCAGCATCAGCAGTAGCAGCAGCAGTAGCATCAGAATATATTCCTAATAAAATACATGAAATTACAACAATGCAAAATTTCAATAAAATAATAAATCTCGTACCTATAGTTTTAATTAAAATTAGTGAAATAGGATGTGGTCCATGTGGGAAATTATTAACCAAATTAGTCCCTATTATTGAAAATAATGCTAATAATAATATTATTTATGCTAGTATAATTAACGATGATAATTTAGATGATAGATTAAAAAAACATGTTGCAAGGTTGCTTATTAGCTCATATCCTCACAGTTTAATTTATTATAGAGGAGAATTAGTTAATAGTATTCAAGGTGCTGATATTGATAGTATAACTACTATAATAGAAAAACTTAATGCTAAATTATCAAATAACCCAATAGATGGAACAATAGAAGAACAAAAAAATGAAACAATAAATTTTCAAGATGCTAACGAATTATTTAGGCATATTATAGTAATATTTGAAAATTATAAAAAAACCATTGAAACAAGCTTTACAACTTTAAGTCCTATATTAAACATTATGCTGCAAAATTATATTTATATATTGAAATATTGCATTGATATATATAAAAACACTTCTAATTATGATATTGCTAAGTTTAATAGTTTATTAAATGATTTATGTATTCATGATAATAATATATATATATTTAAATTATTAAATATAATATTATATTTTAATGATAAATTTGACTGTTTAAAACTTGGAATTGAAATAATTGATTTATTAAATATTTGGATTAATTTTGTAAAAAATGGGAATATTACACCATATAAAAAACTTAAAATTATTGAATTAGATTTTACGGATAAAAAAACATTTCTAAATAATTATGATACTGATTATTTTAGTATGGTAGATTTGCTTGAAATATATATTAATGAATCTAATAAACTAAATAAAACAGGAAATTATATTGATAATGCAAATGAAGATAATCTAATAGAACAAAATATTATACAAAATATAATAACTAATGAACATATATTTAATATTACATATATAGAAAATGATACTATTAATAATTTAATTGACTATATTTATACTTATATTGATAATTATGTTTTAAAATATATTGATGGTAATTACCAAGGTTCAAACTACCATCAAAAAATAGATATTACTAATATATATATTAGTAATATTAATCCTAATGATAAATATTTCTTTATAGCTAATTTAAAAAGTTTATTAGAATTAATTAAAACTAAAACTAAAACATATAATAAAGCAAAAATGATTAATATCTTATATAAAGTTATAAATTTTATTAAGAGTATTAATTATTTATTTTTATATAAGAAAAAATATTTTATTTTAGCAATAAATATTGAATTTATTAATTTAATATCATTAGTTATTAATAAGTTAAATATTAATAACTATATTATAAAATATAATAAAATTAATGACATTAAATCTAATATAATTACAAAACAACAAAAGCTTGGAACATTTAATAATAACGATTATAACGTATATTCTATTACATTGAACGATTTTAATATGTATTATCCAAACTATGAAGAATATATTATTAATGATGATTTTTTTTTAGAATATTTAAAAGAATTTACAAAAGTATATAATATAGTTACTCTACCCTTTACTTTTACTTTAGATATATTTAAAACTAAAACTGGTGGAAATAATAAATATAAAAAGACAGATAAACAAATTACAGTTATTTATAAGAAAAAAGAATATACGAGAGTTATTTATATTTGTGAACGTAAGAAATATGTAAAAATTAATAAGACTTTTATGTTATTATCCAAATTAAAAAAGATTTAAGGAATTCTTATTAATCTCTTTATATCCTTTTTTATATAAAGATATAATTTAAAGTACAAATAATATAAAAAAATGGTTTTTTATAATTATATAGAAATTGGAACATCTGATTTTGATACAGAAATTCAAAAAGATAATAATAATCATGGTATTAGCATAGAGCCAATAAAATATTATTATGATAAATTACCAATAAAGGAAAATTCGACAAAATTAAATATAGCAATTAGTGATTATATTGGTAAATGTTATGTATATTATTTATCAGAAGATACTATAAAAAAATATAATTTTCCTGAATATATTAGAGGTTGTAATTGTATAAATAGATATCATCCAGAAGTTATTATTACATGTAATAATAGAAATATAGATATAAATTCAATTTATGAAAAACAAGATGTTGATGTAACAACTTTATATCAAATAATGGTTGAATATAATATAGATGGTTTATATTATTTAAAAATAGATACTGAAGGGCATGATACAGTTATTCTAAACAATTTTTTAAAAGAAAATATAAATAAATTTTATTTACCTCATATAATTAGATTTGAAAGTAATCATTTAACAGATAATAATTTAATTATAGATATTATAAATTTATATTCAAATATTGGATATGATTTTATATCTAGAACAATAGATGATGTAA
>Ga0208718_1000046_pt1 | contig 26586 bp, 37 predicted proteins | sample LakMenE29Apr09ns_FD_150743 | JGI IMG/M metagenome (GOLD analysis project Ga0208718, IMG submission 150743) | Freshwater microbial communities from Lake Mendota, WI - 29APR2009 deep hole epilimnion ns (SPAdes) | ecosystem: Environmental > Aquatic > Freshwater > Lake > Epilimnion/Euphotic zone ...
ATTGTATACTTAGTAGCGAAATTTTTTGTTTTTACAGTACTATACTAATAGTATTATAAAAAATAACTGATTTCAATGTTAGATGTATTATGGAAACTGCAACAGTTCTTATTATTTTTATAGCTAGTTTACTTTTGGGTGTAACTGGATATTCGATGTATACAGCATTTGGTCCAGGATCAAAAGATCTGAGAGATCCATTCGAAGATCATGGTGCGATTCGTTCCCAACTAAGATGTAATTTTCATATAAATTGGGGTAGAAATCTAATTTTCTATAACTATGGTTGGATATAGGTGAGATATTAAAACGTCAAGTCCTATTGTTTAAGGGAGAAATTAATGCGAAGGTGCCCACACAAAAGATTTGATCTTTAGTGAAAGCTGGGAAACACTACCTAATCAGAACGCAATTACGTACACTGGGGTATCGTAAGTTAATATGCTACATCCGGAAAAAATGTCTAATTCGAACTTACAAAATTCATTTTTGTATCAAACTCAGTATTTCTTGCATTGCTCTCATGATAGTAAATGTCTCCCTAAGAATTGAGTGGGCATATTGGACAGTAGCTAAGTTAACAAACTAATTCAACTATGGAACGAATAAAAATAATCTTATCATCATAAGATTGGGTAGGATGAGGGGTAATTCCCTACAGATTGATAGATTAGATTTTGCATTTTAGAGTATGGAACAAGACGTTATTAGTACTTCCTGGAAAGATTTACCGTGGCAAAAATTTCAAAAAAAATCTTTTCGCCTACAATGTGAAATCTATAAAGCAAAGCAAAGCAATAAGCCTAGACTAGTTAGAAGGTTACAAAAACTTTTAATTAAAAGTAAATCCGTTCATTATTTAGCTGTTAGAAAGATATCTGAAGTTTTCAGAAATAAAGGGCTATTCCTATCAGGGGATAAAAAATTTTCATTAGTAGAAGAGAGTTATTATGGAATTGGGAACTGGAGACATACATCTTTCAAATCTTTTTCCAAAGGTAAAAATTCTAGAGAGTTCTTTAACATGTCTTTTTTAAGAAATAAAGTTATCGAATATATATGGAAATTTACGATTGAGCCCACATGCTTAAACAAAGGTATTGATTTTAATAAGAAAACTATTACTAATTCAAATAAAAAAATTGTTCAAAAGTTTGCTAATCTCCAAACTTTTAAAGATCAAATGATTTTAAAAGTAGTTGTTGATCACCCTTTGAATAAAATAGATTCTAATATTTTAATGTCACGGTTATCTTTACCCTCACATTATAAATTAGGTATTTATAGAGCAATAAAAAAACATGCATTGGAGTTAAATGTCGGTAAGGAGACTTTAGCTTCTATCTTTCCTAGTATTTTATTGGATGGGTTTGAAAATTTAACTACTCTACCTATTCAGGAAGATAGAAGTACAAATTACTTGCATAAAGTTGGTTTTTGTCATGGTAATGAGATTTTGTATTTTTTTAGAAAAGATCAGAATGAAGTTTATTTAGTTACTATGATCCGAGACTTTCTTGAGTCGAGAGGCTTAAGTATAAGTTCTACTCATATTTCCATACATGAATTAAGTTCTGGGTTTATCTTTTCAAAGATGTATGTAAGATCTAAGATGGATACACACATGCTGATTCTTCCAAATCTCACTTGCTGGTCTAATTATAAGAAAAATATAATTTATACACTTAAAAAAGAGAAGATTACATCTTACTCAAAAATTCAAAAATTAAAATGTATGTTTTTAACTTGGGTTCATTACAACCATGATTGTTCTAGAGCTAAGATAAAATCTAGTTTTTTTTATATGAAAAAATTATTGGCTAAGTACACATAGTATTCTCTAACATTCTATTAGGAATCTAGGAACTTATTCTATAGTTTATATGTTGACTGCATCCTTTTCTAACTAGTTAAATAATATATGTTTCGATATTTATTTTACTTACCATAGAGAATAAAGAAATATAGATGAAAAATTTGTAAGCTGAATTAAGTAAAATTCAATCAATCAAGGAGCCGTATGAGGTGAAAGTCTCACGTACGGTTTTGAAAAAGAGATATGTAGTTCATATCGACTTTATCAAGATTAAAAAATAGTTACTTACACAGGGATAAGTATATTATCCCTGTGTAAACTCAAAGAAAATTATTTTTTTGCAATTCTAGGTGGGTCTCTAAAGAAAACTGAGAAAAAGATTACTCCTAAAGTTCCTGCAAGTAAAAAAACGTAAACTAGTGTTTCCATAAGATGGTGTTTATCTTTTTTCGATATTTTTAGTTAGTAGACTGGTGAAAGTAATTATACTGCACCTTGTTTTTTCGTACTTCTATCACCAAGTTTTTGGAATGCACCAAATTCAACTTGTTCAGTGATTTCAGCACCAATACCGCTAAATACATCTCTAAATAAAGTTCTAGACCCATGCCACAAATGACCTAAGAAGAATAGTAACGCAAAGTTCGCATGACCAAAAGTATACCAGCCGCGTGGACTACTTCTGAAAACTCCATCAGATTCTAATGTAGTTCGATCAAACTCTAACACTTCACCTAATTGTGCTTTTCTAGCGTATTTTTTAACTGTTGGTGCATCTGTATAGACTTGGCCATTTAATTTACCACCGTAGAAGCTAACAGTAACTCCTACTTGTTCTATACTGTATTTAGATTCTGCTCTTCTGAATGGAATATCTGCACGAATGATCCCATCTTTATCCACAAGTATCACTGGGAAAGTTTCAAAAAAGGCAGGCATTCTTCTAACAGTTAACTCTCGTCCTTCTTTATCTTGGAATATAGGATGACCTAACCAAGCTTCAGCAATACCATCTCCTTTGTTCATAGGACCAGCACGGAATAAACCGCCTTTTGCTGGGTTATTACCTACGTAATCATAAAAAGCTAGTTTATCTGGAATACGAGACCATGATTCGCTTAAAGACAATCCTTCATTAAGAGAATTTTCAACTCTTCGTTCTATTTCTTGTTGGAAGTATCCACTATCCCATTGATATCTAGTTGGACCAAATAATTCAATTGGAGTAGTTGCACTACCATACCACATAGTACCAGTTACAACAAACGCAGACCAAAATACTGCTGCAATACTACTTGATAAAACCGTTTCGATGTTACCCATACGAAGAGCTCTGTATAGTCTTTGTGGAGGTCTAACAGCTATATGGAAAATACCTGCTAAGAACCCAAGAATTCCAGCAGCGATGTGATGTGAAGCTACGCCACTTGGATTAAAGGGGTTAAATCCTTCAGGTCCCCAAGCTGGAGCAACTGCTTGAACTTTACCAGTAATACCGTATGCATCTGACACCCAAATTCCTGGACCCCATGCACCTGTAACATGAAAAGCTCCAAATCCAAAGCATAAAACTCCAGATAATAATAGATGAATACCGAAAATTTTAGGTAAATCTAGAGCAGGGTTTCCTGTTCTTGGATCTCTAAATAATTCTAAGTCCCAGTATACCCAATGCCATATAGCTGCAAGGAACAGAAGTCCTGATAAACCGATATGAGCTAAGGCTACACCTTCAAAGCTCCAAAATCCAGGATTAGCTATACTTTCCCCTGTAATACTCCATCCGCCCCAAGAGTCAGTAACACCTATACGTGCCATAAAAGGCATAACGAACATCCCTTGTCTCCACATTGGATTAAGTACTGGATCAGATGGATCAAATACTGCTAACTCATATAAAGCCATAGAACCAGCCCAGCCTGCTACAAGAGCCGTGTGCATTAGATGAACAGCAATTAATCTTCCTGGATCATTTAAAACTACTGTATGTACTCGATACCAAGGTAACCCCATTGATTACACTCCTCTTTTAAAGTTTGTTAGTTAACTTTCTTACTTAATTTGGCAATTTTTATTTCACCTAACTAAAGATTATATAATGAAACTCACTTATTGTTATAATTATTTTTACAATATTGATTTTATTACTATCGTGTAGTATATTAATGCAGATTCTAAATTTCTGTATTTAAGTACAACTAAACATATTTAAATTACTCTCAAGTAGTAAGCTACATAGAAGCATAACCGCACTGGAATTGCGCACATGAGAATTCTATTTCGTATATATTTTAATTTAATATACGTAATTAATATTACGTTACATTTTTAAGGAGAATTAATAATGGCAACTTATAAAGTTAAGTTAACAGGATCTGGTGTAGATACTACAATCAATTGTCCAGATGATCAGTACATTCTGGATGCAGCCGAAGAGCAAGGTATAGATTTACCTTATTCTTGTCGAGCTGGTGCTTGTTCAACTTGTGCGGGTAAAGTTGCATCTGGAACTGTAGATCAATCTGATCAGTCTTTCTTAGATGACAGCCAAATCGCTGCTGGATTTGTGTTAACTTGCGTGGCTTATCCTACTTCGAATGCTACAATTCTGACACATCAAGAAGAATCCTTATACTAAAAAAAAATGATATAGAAAGATTTTCTATATCATTTTTTTTTTATAGTTTAACTTCTATATGAACTCCAGAGGGAAGATCTAACTTCATCAAAGAATCTATTGTTTTAGATGAAGGTTCATAAACATCTATAATTCTTTTATGAGTACGAGTTTCAAAGTGTTCTCTAGAATCTTTATTCACATGAGGTGATCTTAGAACACAATAAATTTTTCTTCTCGTGGGGATAGGTATTGGCCCCATTGTTAACGCTTCTGTACGAGATGCGGTATCAATAATTTTTTCACATGAAAGGTTTATCAATGAGGTATCGTAACTTTTTAATCTAATTCGAATTTTTTGTTTTTGTAGCTGTGACATTTTCGTGGATTAATTTATTTACTCTAAGATTTTAGAAACCACACCAGCACCTACAGTTCTACCGCCTTCTCTGATAGCAAATCTCATACCTTTTTCAATTGCTATAGGGTGAATAAGTTGTGCTGTCATTTTTATTCTATCCCCAGGCATAACCATTTCTGCTGCAGCTCCATCATCACTTGTAAACTGTGTAATTGTTCCTGTAACATCGGTTGTACGAACGTAGAATTGAGGTCTATATCCAGTAAAAAATGGAGTATGACGCCCACCTTCTTCTTTAGTTAAAACATATACTTCACCTTCAAATTTTGTATGCGGTGTAATAGAACCAGGTTTCGATAAAACCATACCCCGTTCAATATCTACCTTTTGGATACCTCGAAGAAGTATACCTACATTATCACCAGCTAATGCTTCGTCTAAACTCTTTTGGAACATTTCTAACCCTGTAATTGTCGTATTTCGAGTTTCACGTAGGCCTACTATCTCTATAGTATCTCCTACCTTTACTTGTCCGCGCTCTATTCGTCCAGTTGCAACTGTACCTCTACCTGTTATAGAGAAAACATCTTCTACTGCCATCAAAAAGCTTTTATCTACTTCCCTTTCAGGAGTAGGGATATAGGAATCCACTTTATCCATTAAGCTATAAATTGTATCAACCCATTTATCTTGACCACGTGTGATTTTTGGATTGCTAGTCAATGCTTCCAGAGCAAGTAAAGCAGAACCCGAAACGAATGGTATCTCATCTCCGGGGAAATCATATTTTGATAATAATTCTTGAACTTCTAATTGAACAAGCTCTAATAGCTCAGCATCATCTACCATGTCAGCTTTATTTAAAAATACGACTATGTGAGGTACACCAACTTGTTTAGCAAGAAGAATATGTTCACGAGTTTGTGGCATTGGTCCATCTGCCGCAGAACATACTAAAATTGCTCCATCCATTTGTGCAGCCCCAGTAATCATGTTTTTTACATAATCAGCATGGCCTGGACAATCTACATGAGCATAATGTCTTTTATCTGTTTCATATTCAATATGAGCTGTATTTATAGTAATACCACGGGCTCTCTCTTCTGGAGCAGAGTCAATCTCATCAAACTTTTTTGTAATTCCCGTATAGCTTGCTAAAGTAGCAGATATAGCAGCTGTTAGAGTTGTTTTACCATGGTCAACATGTCCAATTGTCCCAATATTTACGTGTGGTTTTGATCTTTCAAATTTAGCTCTTGCCATATTATATTTACCTAAAAATGTTGCTAGTTGTTATACAGTCTCATTGCTTTTGAATTTATCAAAGAAGTTTAAAACCTGTAGTGCGCAAATGCTTTATTGGCTTCAGCCATTCGATGAGTTTCTTCTCTCTTTCTTATAGAGTTTCCTGTTTCATTCGCAGAATCCATTAACTCATTTGCTAATTTAATTGCCATGGTTTTACCAGATCGCTCTCTTGAGAATTTTGTAATCCAACGCAAAGCCAAGTTAGTTCCTCTAAAAGCTCGAACTTCCATTGGTACTTGATATGTTGACCCACCAATTCGTTTTGCTTTTACTTCAACTAGTGGAGTTACTTTTCTAATTGCAGTTTCAAGTATATTCAATGGTTCTTCACCAGTTTTTTCCTTTATAATTTCCAAAGCCTGGTATATTATCCTTTGGGCTAAGTGTTTTTTTCCTTCTTGTAAAATTCTCACAGTTAACATACTCACAAGTCTACTATTGTAGATTGGATCTGGTAGAGCTAGTCTTTTTTTTGCAGTTGTACGTCTAGACATAATTAGTGTGTTATATTTTTTTCAAAAGATTCGGGTTATTTTGGTTTCTTCGCTCCATATTTGGAACGGCTTTGCTTTCTATCTTTAACTCCTGAAGCGTCTAAAGTACCTCTTATAATATGGTATCTAACACCTGGAAGGTCCTTTACTCTTCCGCCTCTAATTAAAACAACAGAGTGTTCTTGTATATTATGACCAATTCCAGGTATATACGCTGTAACTTCAAATCCAGAAGTCAGTCGAACTCGGGCAACTTTTCTCAAAGCAGAGTTAGGTTTTTTAGGAGTTGTTGTATATACTCTTGTACAAACTCCTCTCCGTTGGGGACAACTTTTTAAAGCTGGAGATTTAGTTTTCTTTTTTATTTGTTCTCTTTCTGATCTGACTAATTGTTGAATTGTTGGCATATTCTATTTATGTAAAGGAATTATTTATGAATCAGAGGTTGAAGCCGAAATTTTATATTTTCTTAAGAAACGTTCCACACGTCCCTCAGTATCTAAAAGTCGTTGAGATCCTGTATAAAAAGGATGGTTACCTGACCAGATATCAACATTTAATTCAGGACGAGTGGATCCAACGGTCATCACCAGTTGACCATCACAATATACTTTACTATCTTTGTACCATTTAGGATGAATATCTTTTTTAGGCATATGAATGTTATGATTAAGTTATCGTTTAGAGAATTGAGGAGCTTTTCGAGCTTTTCTAAGACCGTATTTTTTGCGTTCTTTACTTCGTGAATCACGAGTTAAATAGCCTTCAAATTTTAAGGCAATTCTATTTTCTGGATTTATTTTACATAAAGCTCGAGCTAATCCTAATCTTATAGCTTCAGTTTGACCTGTCAATCCTCCCCCTTCTGCTTTTATGTTTAAATCGTATTTAGCCTCTAATCCTAAGCTGCTTAAGGGAGATTTAGATACCTGAAGATAGTTTGGACTAAACTGTAAATACGATTCCGCTTGTATTCCATTTATCAAAATTTTCCCAGAGCCAGGTGTTAATCTTACTCTTGCAATGGAATTTTTTCTATGGCCTGTACCTATGTATGTTGCTTGAGTCATATTAATAAATCTTTAATGTACTGTTATTTGTGTTGGATTCTGTGCTTTATGAGGGTGTTCCGGCCCTTTATAAATCTTTAGTTTGGTAAAAAGTTCACGACCTAGAGGACCTTTTGGTAGCATTCCTTTAATTGACTTTTCTAAAATCCTAGAAGGAATACGTTTCTGCATTTCCTTGAATGTTTCGATTGTTAATCCACCAGGCCTTCCTGAATGCCGATAATAAAATTTATCAGTTTCTTTTTTACCAGTAACGGTAATTTTCTCTGCATTAATGACTATGACGCCATGATATATGTTTTGACTTGAGTTATACTGAACATCATTCTTTCCTGTTAAAACTCGACTAATTTCTGTTGATAATCTACCTAATGTTTTAGATTCTGCATCAAAGAGAAACCATGTATAGTTCTTTTCTTTTTTTATTGAAAATACAGTTTTATTCATACTTGATCTATTTAATATTTTTTACGTTTACTTATTTTTTAAATTTTTTTCTTTTGGCAAATTGATTCCTAATCGTTTCTGCAAGGCATCGATTACTTCTTCTGCGGATTTTTGGCCGAAATTTTTTATTTCTAATAAATCCTCTTGAGAATAATCTAGCAAATCAGCAACAGAATGAATTTGCGCTCTTTTTAAACAATTGTAAGCTCGAACTGACAATTGTAGTTCCTCTATCAATATTTGATTTATACGAGTTCCTTCAGGAAGAAAACTTTCTTCTTCCGATTTAAAGTGTATCGTTTTTAAAGGATTAAATAAGTTAGTTAATATTGTGGAACTTTGTCCTATGGCTTCCTGTGGTGAGAGACTTCCATTGGTCCAAATCTCTAAAGTTAATTTATCTTTAAGAGTACTTTGGTCATATCTAATCTCTTCAACAGAATAGTTTACTTTTTTTACTGGCATGAAAATCGCATCCACTTGCAAAAAATCAATTGATGTATCATCCATGAATTTTTCTACAATTTGATATCCTTTTCCAGGTTCTATTCGAAACTCCATTTCCAAAATATTATTATTACATATAGTGGCTATGTATTGATCGGTGTCAATAACCTCTATATCTGGAGGTAACTCAAAATTGGATGCCGTTATTATAGAGGGTCCTTGCACTCTTAATCTTCCAATAGAAGGTTCTTTAGTATAACTTTTAAGAACCACTTCTTTCAAGTTTAAAAGGATTTCTAATACATCTTCTCGTACTCCAGGAATTGTGGAGAATTCATGATTTATTCCAGCAATTCTGACAGCTACTATGGCGCTACCTTCTAGATCAGAAAGCAAAACTCTCCTCAAAGCATTACCTACAGTTATACCTTGGCCCTGATCTAAAGGTTGTAATATGAACTTTCCATACTGATCGCGAGCAGTATCATTTTTTGACTCGACACATTCTATTTCAAACTGAGCCATAATAATCTTATGAAAATGTATTTCTTTTAAATACGTCGTTTCTTGGGAGGTCTACATCCATTATGAGGTACTGGAGTAATATCCCTAATTAAAGTTATTTCTAATCCTGCGGCTTGTAATGCCCGGATAGCAGTTTCTCTACCAGCACCAGGACCACAGACTAGGACTTCTGCTTTTTTAACCCCCTGAACAATTGCTTCTTTACTAGCTTTTTCGGCTGCGATTTGTGCTGCAAACGGAGTACCCTTTTTTGCTCCTTTAAAGCCTATGGCACCAGCGGATGCCCAAGAGATAGTTTCCCCGTTAACACTAGTAATAGTTACAATCGTGTTATTGAAAGTTGACTGGATATGAGCAACTCCATTGGGTGCTGCCTTTTTATTTTTTTTTAATGTGGATTTTTTTATTTGTATTGCCATGTGTATTACATACCTAATAAATTACTAATTTGATTGGATTATTTAGTTACTTTCTTTTTACCTGCCACTGTTTTTTTGCTTCCTCGTCTAGTTCTTGCATTAGTCCGAGTTCTTTGTCCTCTTAGAGGTAAACCAGCTCTATGTCTACGCCCTCGATTACAATTAATCTCCATTAATCTTTTTATATTTAAAGATTCAATTCGTCTAGCGGCTCCTTCTACTTGGTATTCTTTATCAATTATTTCTCTAATAATACTTATATCTTGATCTGTCAAATCTTTACACCTAATATCAGAGTCTACTTGAGCTTTTGTTAAAATATTCTGCGAACTAGATAAACCTATACCATAAATATATGTCAGTCCAATTTCAATTCGTTTATTTCTAGGAAGATCCACCCCTGCAATACGTGCCACTTTCTTTTCTCCTATGTAATTAATTTATTAAATACTTATGTGTTATTTTCGTTTCATTTTTGCACCACCCTGACGAACTTTCAAACGGGGGTCAGTTTTACTAATAACGTATAAGCGACCACGTCTTCTAACGACTTGACAATCTTTACTTCTATTTTTAAGGCTACCTATCGAACTGACTACTTTCATTTAAGTTTGTTGTAGATGATGTATAAAAGTACATATAATTAAATTTTTTATTTTTTATGAATTTTTTAGGGGAAAATCTATGGAGTAGATATTTATCTTAGTATATTTTCGTAGTTTTTTGATATTAAATAAGTCTGAACTTGTTTGGAAGTATCTATTGCTACTCCTACTAAAATCAATAAAGAAGTTGCCCCTAAGCCTTTAAAAGTCGAAATGTTAGTGATACTTTCAATAAGACTTGGTACCAGTGCAATAAATGCTAAAAATAAAGCCCCTAAAAATGTTAGTCTATTCAAGGTTTTTTGTAAATAATCCGTTGTAGCTTTACCTGGCCTAATACCTGGAATACTGGATTCCATTTTTTTTAAATTTTTTGAAACGTCTGATGGATTAAGTATTAAAGATGCGTAAAAGTAGCTGAAAAATAGTATCAACAAAAAATAAAATAATAAATAAATACTTTTATTTGTGCTACTTGGCGACAATAGAGTTGCTATGTTTAGTATTATCGGATTTGTCGTTATTTGACTAACATAAGCTGGTAGTACGAGGAATGCAGAGGCGAATATTATGGGCATAACTCCTCCTTGATTTAATCTTAGAGGTAAGTAACTTGTTTTATTTTGCAGTTGTCCTTTTCCTAGTTGTCTAGCTGAAATGACTGGTATTCTTCGTGTTCCTTCTTGAATAAAAATTATACCTATAATCATAATTAAAAAAATTACTGCTAAAATAAATAATTCAAATAAATTACTTTTATTTTCTATAGATACTGAACTTTTTTGAATTAGTTTTGGTAAACCAGAAATAATATTTACAAATATAAGCATGGAAGCTCCATTTCCTATACCTTTTTCAGTAATTTGCTCGGAGATCCACATAACTAGCATAGATCCTGTAGTTAGAGCTAAAGTCATTTCTACGACAAATTGCAGATCCCAGTTGAAGACATAAGGTCGTACCCAAAAGGATATCCCAACACTTTGTATGATTGCCCAACCTAGAGAGATATATCTCGTTATTTGAGAGATTTTTTGCCGCCCCGCTTCTCCCTCTTCTTTTTGTAGTTTTTCTAAACTAGGTATAGATGTAGTACCTAACTGAATTAAGATTGATGCATTTATATAAGGAACTATTCCAAGAGCAAATACACCTATGGAAGCAAACCCCCCTCCCGAGAAAATATTTAGGAAACTTACAATTGGATTGTTTGATATACTTTGATAAAATGCGTCATGATCCACTCCAGGAACTGGAATAAAAGTTCCAAATCTCGAGAGTATAATTAAAAGAAAAGTTAATATAACTCTAGACTGTATACCGTATGTATTTTTATTTCGTTTTGTTTTTTGCATTAGTCAAGACTTACATAAAGAGTTAAAATTTTCTAGATATTTTTAAACAAACATAGTGTAGAGGTTTGTTTAAATTCACTATTTTAGGAAGTTATACTTCTATTTTCAGATACTTGTAAAAAGGTTTTTAATTGTGAAAGAGCGTCTGTTGCTGCTCTAGCATTATTCAATGGGTTGTTAGACCCTAGTTGTTTTGCAAGTATATTTTTTACACCAACGAGTTCTAAAATTGTTCGAACTGATCCTCCTGCAATTACGCCTGAACCTGGAGCAGATGGTCTGATGATCACTTTAGCTGCACCGGATCGACCTGTTATAATATGTGGAATGGAGTTATCTTTCGTTATAGGAACACTTATAAGATGTTTTTTTCCATCTGTGACTGCTTTTTTTACAGCCCCTATAACATCACTAGCTTTACCTACTCCTACTCCTACTTGTCCTTTTTCATTTCCTACAATTAAAATTGCTCGAAAACTTAATTTTTTTCCACCTTTTACAACTTTTGTAACTCGTCTAACTTGTACTATACGTTCTTGCCACTCTGTTTCTTTTTCTTTTAATTTATTTGTTTTTTTACGACTAGACATAGGTTAGTTTATTAGTTAAAATTTAAGTCCTTCTTCTCGAGCAGCATCAGCAAGTGCTTTAATCCTACCATGATAAATTCTCCCGCCTCGATCAAATACGACGGTTGTTATGTTTGCATCTAAAGATTTTTTTGCTATTAGTTGACCCACTAATATGGAAGCTTCACATGTGGAAGTAGAATTTGTTTTAGAAGAAACGGTTACCTCTAAAGTAGAACTTGAGAGTAAAGTTTTTCCTACGACATCGTCAATGAGTTGTGCATAAATGTGATTATTAGAACGGAAAATTGATAATCTAGGTTTTTCTGCTGTTCCTTTAACTTTTTGACGAATTCTACGTTTAATTTTATCAATAGATTTTTGTGACATAATTCTAGGATTAATTATTTTTTACCTGCTTTACCTACTTTTTTACGAACATATTCACCTTGATATCTAATTCCTTTCCCTTTATAAGGTTCAGGAGGTCGTACTAATCGTATGTTTGCTGCGATTTGACCGACTAGTTCTTTATCAAGACCTGAAACAGTAACATTTGTATTACCCTCTACAGATAATTTAACTCCTTCTGGTGATACTATTTTTACTTGATGACTATAGCCAACGTTCAAGATTAAAGTTTTACCCTCTATTTGAGATCTATACCCAACTCCTTGGAGTTCTAATTTTCTCTGAAATCCGTCCGTTACGCCTGTGATCATATTATTCACTAAGCTTCTGTAAGTTCCATACAATTGATAAGAATCATTTAATCCTTCATTAGGCAATACACTTATAGTTTTGTCATTTTGAATTATCTTAATTGAAGTGGGTAAATTCTTAGATAATTCACCTTTAGGACCTTTCACCGTTATACTTGTAGAATTAATCGTGATATTTACTTTATCTGGGACTTTTATTGGAAGTTTACCTATTCGAGACATATTTTACCTAAAATTTTATTTACCATATATAACACAGTACTTCACCACCCAATCCTTGATGTCTTGCTTTACTATCTGTCATTACTCCTTGAGAGGTTGACATGACAGCTATTCCTAATCCACCTAGGACTCTTGGTAATTCTTTTCTGTTTGCGTAGACTCTTAATCCAGGTTTACTAACACGTCGTAGGGCAGTTATTACAGGCTGACGACTCTTACCCTTGTATTTCAATGATAATAATAATTGTGCATTAAAGTTTTCCCCTATCTCTTCAAAACTTTGTATGAACCCTTCTTCGAGCAAGATGCTTGCTATATTACGAGTCATTTTCGTAGAAGGTACCTCTACTATTTGATGTTTTGCCAGATTAGCATTACGTAAACGTGTAAGCATATCTGATATTGTATCGTTAACCACGAACCCTCCTTATTATATTATTATTGTTACTTAATTATCATTAAATGGCATTCCTAACGCCTTTAATAATGCAATACCTTCCTGCTGAGTCTTAGCACTAGTCGTTATAGATATATCCATTCCTCTAATTTGATCCACTTTATCATATTCTATTTCCGGAAATATTAGTTGTTCGCGAATACCGATATTATAATTACCTCTTCCATCAAAACCTTTGACACTAATTCCTTTGAAATCTCGAATTCTTGGAAGAGACAGGTGAATAAAACGTTCTAAAAATGCATACATGATTTGTTTTCTAAGAGTTACGGCAATACCCACTGGCATACCATCGCGTATTTTGAACCCAGCGATAGATTTTCTAGCTTTAGTAATTACTGGTTGCTGGCCTGTAATAGATGCAAGCTCTTGGACACTTATATCTAAAGCTTTATTATTTTTTGAGGCCTCACCAAGTCCCCTATTAACTGTAATTTTAGTAATTTTTGGAACTTCATGAATATTTTTGTACTTAAATTGTTCCAAAAGTAAAGGTATAACTTTTTCTTTATAATAAACTCTTAGGGTTTGGCTCATAGAATTTTGATTTTATTTTATAATAACTTTTTTAATACTCGTACTTTTGTTCCACTTGTATCTGTTTGTATACAGACTCTACTAGCAATTTTCTTTTCAAGGCTATAAAGCATAACGTTGGAAACATCTATCGGAGCTTCGAATTGAGAAATTCTTCCCACTTCACCTTCTTTTTTAGGTTTTATATGTTTTTTCTTAATATTGACATCTTTTATTACCACTTGATGAGAATTTCGTAAAATCTGAGTAACTTCACCAATTTTCCCTTTATCTTTTCCAGAAATTACTTTAATGGTATCTCCTTTTTTTATATGAAGAGTAAAATTTTTAGTCATTATAAAACCTCCGGAGCTAAAGATACAATCTTGCTAAAATCTTTATCCCGTAACTCTCGAGCAATTGGGCCAAAAACTCGCGTGCCTCGTGGATTATTTTCTTTATTTATAATTACAACTGCATTGTCATCAAACCTTATGGACATACCATCGCTTCTTCGAATTGTTTTTTTTGTTCTCATAACAACAGCTCGAACAACATCTGACCTTTTCACTGGCATGTTAGGAGATGCATCTTTAACAACCCCTATTATTACGTCACCAATACTGGCGTATCTTCTATTACTCCCTAAAACTTTAATGCACATTATTTTTTTTGCACCGCTGTTATCTGCAACATTTAAATAAGTTTGAGTTTGTATCATTGTTATTATTCTCCAAGACTAGAAATGTTTATACGTGATGATTTCTGTTTTATAATTTTCAAATTCCAACGCTTCGTTTTACTTAATGGTCTTGTTTCAATAATAGTAACTATATCTCCAATTTGGCATTGATTTTCTTCATCATGTACTTTATATTTTTTTGTTTTAGCTATAACTTTTCCATATTTTTTATGTGTAACTCTATTTTCTATGGAAACAACAATTGTTTTTTCCATTTTATTACTGACAACGATTCCACTTCTTTCTTTAATAGGCATAAGATTAAATTAATTTTATTTTATCTGTTGTTGTTTCTGTGATTCTAACGTCAATAACTGGGCTATTTTGCGTTTATTATGTTTAAATAAATGAGGTTTAAAAGATTGGCGAGTTGCTTTTTTCAATCTCAATTCAAATAACTGTTTCTTTGCAGCAACAATTTCTTTAGTCAAAGTGTCATTATCAAAACTTTTCAAGTCATTCAAAGGTAAAAAGGCCATATAAATACTACTCCTTAGATACAAATTTAGTTTTAATCGGAAGCTTGTAGGATGCATTTTTTAACGCTTGGTACGCTAATGATTGAGGAACACCATTCATTTCAAATAGAACATGTCCAGGTTTTATAACAGCAACCCAATAATCTGGTGCGCCTTTACCTGACCCCATACGAGTTTCAGGTGGTTTTGACGATATAGATTTATCTGGAAATACTCGAATCCATAATTTTCCGGTTCTTTTAACATAACGGGTGATAGTACGTCTAGTAGCTTCTATCTGTCTTGAAGTTAACCACACCGGCTCTAAGGCTTGTAAGCCATAATCTCCAAATACGATTGTATTACCTTTACTTGCAACCCCACCAAGTCTACCTCTATGAGGTTTACGAAATTTTGTTCTTTTAGGACTAAGCATATTGTTTTCTATTAATATAATTTTTATTCAACTAAAGTTCTGAATTTAGGTGTCAACTCACCATGGAACACCCACACTTTTACTCCAAGTACCCCATAAGTGGTTTGGGCTCTTTTAGTTGCATAATCTATGTCGGCTCTAAGGGTTTGTAGCGGTACTCGACCTTCTCGAACCCACTCACTTCTTGCGATCTCAGCCCCATTCAACCTACCTGAAACTTGAACTTTAATTCCTTGAATATTAACCCGTTGGGCTTTTTGAATAGCTTGCCTAGTAGCTCTTCGGAAAGCAACTCTTTTTTCTAGTTGCTGAGCTATGAATTCTGCGATCAACGAAGCATCTGAATCTGCTTTGTTCAATTCACTGACATTTATCCTAATTTGTTTATTATTGTGTAAAAGTTTGTTTAAATCATCTTTTAATTTTTCTATACCAGTTCCAGATCTACCCACAATGCTTCCAGGACGAGAAGTATGAATTTCTAACTCAATTTGATCAGATTTTCTATTAATCTCAATTTTAGATATACCTGCACTAGATAAGTTAGTTTCAATGTGAGTTCTTATCTTATAATCTTCTTCTAATATAGAAGGATAGAATTCCTTAAGCTCAAACCATGAAGATCTGTGCTTTTGAGTAATTCCCAGTCTAAATCCTAATGGATGCGTCTTTTGTCCCATTGTTATTAATCCCTATTGTATAGTTATATTTGTAGTTAAAAATTAAGAAACTTTAGATAAACTCACACGAATGTGACAAGTTGGTTTTTGTATTTTATACCCTCTACCTTGGGCTCTAGGTCTAAAGCGCTTAAGAATCGGACCTGCATCAGCACAAGCTTCACTTATTTTTAACTCTCCCTTATTTAGTCCGACATTATTTTCAGCGTTTGCCCCAGCAGATTGTAAAACCTGTAGAACAGGTTTACAAGCTGAGTATGGCATAAATTCAAGTATCATTAAAGCTTCTTTATATGATTTTCCTCGAATTTGGTTTAGCACTCGACGAACTTTATTTGGGGCCATTCTTATATACTTAGCAATAGCTTTTACCATAACCTTTGTACTCCTATATTATCTTTTTGCTTTTTTATCGCTTTTTACATGTGATCTAAAATTTCGAGTAGGAGAAAATTCACCCAACTTATGACCAACCATTTGATCATTAATGTACACAGGTACATGTTGTTTTCCATTATACACAGCAATAGTATGACCTACCATAGAAGGTAGAATCGTTGAAGCTCGGGACCAAGTTTTTATAATATCTTTTTTACCACTTGCGTTTAGTAAATCGACTTTTTTTGAAAGATTTGCACTAATAAAAGGACCTTTTGATAATGAGCGGCTCATGTTTTTATAGTTGTAAAATTGAATAAGTTACATTGTAACTTTATTTATACTAGAAAATTTCTAAGACTATTTTCTTCCTCGAACAATATAGAAGTCGCTATATTTCGTTTTTGCTCTAGTTTTTACACCTAAAGCAGGTTTGCCCCATGGAGTAACAGGTCTTGCTCTACCAATTGGAGATCGTCCTTCACCTCCACCATGAGGGTGGTCACAAGGATTCATTACAACCCCTCTAACTGTAGGTCTAATCCCTAACCAACGGCTTCTACCAGCTTTCCCAGAAGTAATGTTATTGTGTTCTATATTCCCAACTTGGCCAATTGTTGCGTAACAATCTTTTCGTATCATACGAACTTCACTTGAAGGAAGTTTTACAGTCACAAAGCTTCCATCTTTTGCAACAATTTGAGCAGAGGTACCAGCTGATCTTACAATCTGACCTCCACGACCAGGTATTAATTCTATATTATGAACATCAGTCCCAAGTGGAATATAACTAAGAGGTAATGAGTTACCAATCTCTAAAGGTGCATTTTGACCAGAAGAAATCGTTGCTCCAATCTGTAAAGATTTAGGATGAAGTATATATCTTTTCTCTCCATCTTTATAATGTACTAGGGCAATACGGGCATTTCTATTTGGATCGTATTCAATTGTAGCTATAATGGCTTCAATGTTTTTTTTATTACGTTTGAAGTCTATAACTCGATATCTTTGTTTATGTCCTCCTCCTTTATGACGAGTTGTGATAATTCCTCGGTTATTTCTACCACCACCCGAGATTTTCTTTGAAAGTAAAGTTTTTTCTGGTGTATCACATGTGATGTCTGAAAAATCAGAGACAGATCTATTACGAGTTCCAGCTGTATACGGTCTGTAAAGTCTTATGGCCATAAATATTTAAATTATTTGGAAATAGTTAGTTTTCTGAGAATAAGTTTATAGAATTTCCGGGAGCTAGAGTTATAATTGCCTTTTTGTAGTGAGGTTTATTACCTATAAATTTACCGATCCTACGTTGTTTTGTTGGAGGATTTGAGGTATTAATCGCAGTTACTTTTACATTAAAAAGGTATTCGATCGCATTCTTTACTTCAGTTTTATTTGATTTAGAATCTATTGCGAATGTATATTGATTTAATTCTAATAATTTAGTTGCTTTATCTGTAATTATGGGATATTTAACCAAATCGATTAACTTTCTCAAGTTCATAATTTTATTCATTAAATTGGGTAATAGTTGTTAATGCTTTCTCAGTTATCAATACATGTTTTGCTAATAGTAGATCTCTAAGATTTACAGTATTGGCATACAGAAGCTGTACGTTTGGAATATTACGAACAGATAAACTTAAATTATTGTTACTTTCGTGAACTATCACTAAAGACCTAGCGTTGGATTCTCTAGGCATAATCTTTTCTAGTGCAGATACAAAGTTTTTAGTTTTAGGGCTACTAGTGGAATTAAACGAATTTTCTACCACAACGATTTTATGCATACTATGATAAAAAGCTGTACTCAAAGCTAGCTGTTTTTCTTTAATATTGATTTTCTTATCATAAGATCGAGGTTTTGGCCCAAATGTAACTCCGCCACCGTTCCAAAGAGGAGAGTTACTAGACCCCGATCTTGCTTGTCCAGTTCCTTTTTGTTTCCATGGCTTTCTACCACCACCCCTAACTTCACTTCTCGTCTTACATGAAGCTGTTCCTTGTCTTCGATTTCTGTCTTGAATAACTATAGCTTTATGGATTAAATATTTAGGTGCCGAATCATTAACCCGGAAAGAAATGGATACAGATTTATTTACATCTGTAGCCCCATGAGAATCCCGAACGTCATAGCTGAGTTGTTTATTTACTGTCATTGTGTATTTTTAACTAAGTTAATTTTAATTATTTAGTAATCTTTTTTATACTTAGAAGATTTCCTAATTTGCCTGGGATAGCACCTTTAACTACTAGTAAATTATTTTCTGGGTTTATTAAGACGATTTGTAAATTTTTTATCGTTGTCTGCTTCCCACCTAATCGGCCAGCCATTTTTTTACCAGGATAAACTCTCCCTGGAGTTGTTCCCATACCAATAGAACCAGGTTCTCGGTGATTCTTTGAACCATGTGTCATAGGGCCTCTTGTAAAGTTGTGTCGTTTTACAGTCCCGGCAAATCCTTTACCGATTGTTTTACCAGTAACAGAAACTTTATCCCCTAGACTAAATGAGTTTACAGAAATTGTCGTACCCAATACCTCTCCGGCAGAAGATTGGATCCTATATTCTTTTAAATATTTTAACGGTGGAGTCCCGGCTTTTTTCAGGTGTCCAAGTTTAGGTTTAGTCAATAACTTTGATTGGATATCTGAATACCCGATTTGAACAGCACTATACCCATCTGTGTCTAAGGTTTTTATTTGAGTAATTAGACATGGTCCTGCTTTAATAATTGTAACTGGGATGGCTAAGCCAGACTCATCAAAAATTTGTGTCATTCCTAGTTTCGTTCCTAGAATACCTATGTTCATAGAAGTGTTGAGATTAAAGAATTTTATACAAATGACAGAGTGAATATTCACATTATTTAAATTATTCTACAGTCACAAAATAAAATACCATACTATTTTTGACTTTGAATTCTTTCGCAACAAATTAATTGGATTTTTCGAAGGTTCGGTTTTCTCCACTTGTAAACTTAAGCTTTAAATGTAATTATGAAATTATTAATATTATGTAATTAAAGTAATTAGTAAATTTTAACCTTATTTGAAATCTATGGGAAAAGTTGTTGGAATAGATCTTGGGACGACAAATTCTGTTGTAGCAGTTATGGAAGGTGGAAAACCAACTGTTATACCAAATGCAGAAGGATTTAGAACTACACCTTCGGTAATAGCTTATACAAAAAACGGAGACCGTTTAGTAGGTCAAATTGCTAAACGACAAGCTGTAATTAACCCAGACAATACGTTTTATTCTGTGAAGCGTTTCATTGGTAGAAAATCAGATGAAGTTTCTGAAGAATTAAAGCAAGTGTCTTATATTGTAAAAACTGATACCCAAGGAAACATAAAGCTAGAATGCCCAGCTCTAAAACGAGATTTTGCAGCAGAGGAAATGTCTGCCGAAGTTTTACGGAAGCTGGTAGACGATGCAAGTAAGTACTTAGGAGAACAAGTAAAACAAGCAGTAATCACAGTTCCAGCATATTTTAATGATTCTCAAAGACAGGCTACCAAAGATTCAGGTAAAATAGCTGGACTTGAGGTTTTACGAATAATAAATGAACCCACAGCTGCCTCTCTTGCTTATGGATTGGATAAAAAAAATAACGAGACAATTTTAGTATTTGATCTAGGTGGAGGGACTTTTGATGTATCAGTGCTAGAGGTTGGAGATGGTGTATTTGAAGTTTTATCTACTGCAGGAGATACTCACTTAGGTGGGGATGATTTTGATGATAAAATCGTTAAGTGGTTATTAACTGAATTTAAAGATGAAAGTGGAATTGACTTAAAAACGGATAGGCAAGCTCTGCAAAGACTTACTGAAGCGTCTGAAAAAGCTAAAGTAGAATTATCTAATTTAACTCAGACGGAAATAAATCTTCCTTTCATAACCGCGACAAACACTGGCCCTAAACATCTAGAACGTGTGTTGACAAGAGGTAAATTTGAGGAATTATGTTCGTCCTTAATCGATAGAGCAAGAACTCCTGTAGATAGTGCTTTGAAAGATGCAAAATTAGATTCAAGCAAAATAGATGAAGTTGTTTTAGTTGGAGGATCTACTAGGATTCCTGCTGTAAAAGATTTAGTAAAGAAAATTCTAGGAAAAGACCCTAATCAGACTGTAAACCCAGATGAAGTTGTTGCTATTGGTGCAGCTGTACAAGCCGGTGTACTGGCTGGCGAAGTTAAAGATATACTTTTGTTGGATGTGACTCCACTATCCTTGGGTGTAGAAACTTTAGGAGGAGTAACAACACGCATCATTGCACGTAATACAACGATTCCTACTAAAAAATCGGAGGTTTTTTCAACTGCAGTGGATAATCAGCCAAATGTGGAGATTCACGTTTTACAAGGGGAACGAGAGTTTGCACGGGATAACAAAAGTCTAGGAACATTTAGATTAGATGGAATTTTACCCGCTCCTAGAGGGGTTCCTCAAATAGAAGTGACATTCGACATAGATGCTAATGGAATTTTATCCGTAACAGCTAAAGACAAGGGTAGTGGAAAAGAACAATCCATTACAATAACAGGAGCATCAACTTTGCCTAATGATGAGGTTGAAAGATTAGTAAAAGAGTCAGAACAAAGTGCGTCAGCTGACAAAGAAAAACGTGAGAAAGTTGACTTAAAAAATCAAGCTGACTCACTATGTTATCAGTCTGAAAAACAGGTAGAAGAATTAAAAGAAAAAATTAACTCATCTGATAAAGAAAACATAATGGCTTTAATCAGTAAGTTGAAGTCGGCTATAGCTAATGATTCTTACGACGAAATTAAATCAGTAAGTAAGAATTTACAGGACTCATTGATGGAAGTTGGCAAAAAAGTGTACAGTAATACGCCTAGTACTTCCAATGAACCTAAAGGATCTACAGATTCTGTTATCGATGCTGATTTTTCAGAAACTAAATAATTAATTACTAATATAGAATACATAAAAGATAATTATGTATTCTTTGTTAATAACTAAGCCCCTACTGTTTCTTTAGCTTCATACATCGTTTCAAGTTTAATCTCTAAAAGATTTTTTTCTCTGGCAAATTTTTCTGTATTGCGTTTGATTTTTCCTCGCACAAAGCCTGGTATTTTTCCAAGTTCTTGCAGTGCTTCAGTAGACCAACGTAGTTGATTTTCGACAGATAGTGTCCCAGTTAATGCATCTGTTGTGTCATGACCTCCAAAAAGTTCCAGTAAATGATCTTCCATCCCTAGTGTGAAAGAATTATATACAAGATCCGCAATCTGATTTGTACCTTCATATCCCATGAAAGGTTTGTAACTTAATGGAAAATTTTGAATATGTACTGGGGAAGATATAACTCCACAAGGAATATTTAATCTTTTTCCAATATGACGTTCCATTTGAGTGCCAAATATAGCAGATGGTTCAGTCTTTGCTATAAGATCAGCTATTAAACAGTGATCCTCTGTAATAACAACATTATCGCATAAGCCCTCAACCTGACTCCTAAACCATTGTTCATCATTTTTACAGTATGTACCTGCCCAAGAAACGTGAATACCCATTTCACGACATAAAATTTTTGTTATAGCAGCAGCGTGAGTAGAATCCCCAAAAACGACAGCTCTCTTTCCGGTTAAATTTTGACAATCTATAGACCTTGAGAACCAAGCAGATTGAGATACGAATTTCGTTTGTTGATGAATATAATCTTCGAAAGAAACTGTATGTCCGTGTGCAATCAATATTGTTTGAATCTCCCGTATGAATGAGGCAGTTTCTATAATACCTATAGGCGAAGTAGATACATACGGCATACTAAATTCTTTCTTTAAATATTCAGCTGCCATTAAACCTGTTTCTCGATAAGGAACAATATTAAACCATGCCTTCGGTAAATCTTTTAATTCATTAACAGATGCACCGCCAGGGATAACTAAATTTATATCAATATTTAAGTCTCTAAATATTTTCTTTAACTCTGAAATATCATGTTGGTTATGAAATCCCAAACAGAATGAGCCTATTATATTAACTGAGGGGCGTATTGTTTTCGTTGTACTGATAGTTTTGTATTTACGAGCTTTAGTTAGATAAAAGTCTACGATCTGCTCTAAAGTTTTATCAGCGGCTTGTAGTTCATTTACTCTATAGTGATTAACGTCTGCTAGAATAACGTCAGCTTTTGATTCTAATGCTGCCCTATTAACAAAATTTTGCAAATCTTCTTGTAAAATGCTAGATGTACAAGTGGGGGTTAAAACAATTAAATCAGGTTGTTCTTCACGGTCTTTGCGTGTAATATTAGAAACTACCTTTTCTTGAGAACCTCTTGCTAAAACATGTCTATCTACTACACTCGCGGTTACTGGAGTAAAGTCACGCTCTCTTTCTAGCATAGATTTCATAACATTGAAATAGTCATCTCCTAAAGGAGCATGCATTATTGCATAAACGTTCTTGAAAGAACTAGCTACTCTCAGCGTACCAATATGGGCTGGCCCTGCATACATCCAGTAGGCAAGTTTCATATAAAATTTCTCCTTAAATGTAAATTAAACAGTGAATTAAATTTAATGCAATTAGACCTTGATTATACATGAATAACTACTGTATTAATTTTGAACATTAATTTTTTGTTTAAAAAATTTACCTGGCGAAAATTTCGCTGCCGATATCTGACATCTTTCGATGGTATCTGCAGACTCTACAATAGATTTCTTAGTCAACTTATAAAAGGATCCAAAGCCGACAAGTCTAACTCTTTCCCCTTGTGAAACTTTAGTTACAATTACATCTAGAACTGACGTTAACACAATATCAATTTCTTTTTTTGTCAATTTAGTTTTATAACATACCTCAGTTATCAGATCTTTCTTATTCATACTTGTAAATAATAATATACTTTTAAAGAACTAGTTTTTATGGAAATTTTATAAAAGTAAAAAATAATTTTAAGGATTATGAGGTAGAGATATGTCAAACGCGCATATCTCTAGAATATCAATTATGCTGTTACCTTTTGACGTATAAAATCTACTGCTTGTTGTAGATTGGAAATTTGTTCAGCAGTTTCATCTGGAATCTCAATGTTAAACGCTTCTTCAATTGCCATAACTAGCTCTACTGTATCCAAAGAATCAGCCCCAAGGTCATTAGCAAAGTTTGCATCTTTTGTCACTTGGCTTTTCTCAACGCCAAGTTGCTCAGAAATAATACTTTGTACTTTATCAAAAATTTCTTGTTCGTTCATATATTTGTAGGTTTCACGATGTTAAATATCATTATCACCTAACCATAATAGATCTCTATATAATATGCAAGTTCTGTAAATACTAATACAATTAAGAAAATTTGACGTATAACATTAGTTTTTTATAAAGATTTTAACTATTCTTAACAGAATAAAAAACAATGAATTCGAAGAAGTATATATAATGCTATACTAAATAATAGTAAAAACTTGCTTAACCTAATTGAAAAATCAATTGTTTGTATAGATTTCAATCCTTACAATTTTAGGTAAATATGCATAAGCGAGCGTTTTTAGTTTCTTGTCTCACAAGAGGAAACCTCAATGACAATTAGCTCAACAGAGCAAGAGGCAAAAAAAGTTTCGATTGCAGTAGATAGAAACCCTGTTAATACGTCATTTGAAAAATGGGCTCAGCCAGGACATTTTTCTCGGACATTAGCTAAAGGGCCAAAAACTACTACTTGGATTTGGAACTTACATGCCGATGCACACGATTTTGATAGTCATACTAGTTCATTAGAAGATATATCTCGTAAAATTTTTAGTGCTCATTTTGGACAGCTTTCAATCATATTTTTATGGCTGAGTGGAATGTATTTCCATGGAGCTAGATTCTCTAACTACTCTGCATGGTTAAGTAACCCAACAGCTATTAAGCCTAGTGCTCAAGTTGTTTGGCCAATAGTTGGACAAGAAATTTTAAATGGTGATGTTGGTGGTGGATTCCAAGGGGTACAAGTTACATCTGGTTTCTTCCAAATTTGGAGAGCATCTGGAATAACAAGTGAAGTTGAACTTTATTGGTCTGCATTAGCAGGACTTATCATGTCTGGTTTAATGTTATTTGCTGGTTGGTTCCATTATCATAAGGCGGCTCCAAAACTAGAATGGTTCCAAAATGCAGAATCCATGTTGAATCATCATTTGTCTGGTTTGCTAGGATTAGGATGTTTGTCTTGGGCAGGACATCAAATCCATGTATCTCTACCAATTAATAAACTTTTAGATGCCGGTGTAGCACCTCAAGAAATCCCTTTACCACATGAATTTGTCGTAAATAGAGATCTTATGGCTCAACTTTACCCAAGCTTCAGCAAAGGTTTAGTACCATTTTTTACTTTAAATTGGAGTGAGTATTCTGACTTCTTAACTTTTAAGGGTGGACTGAACCCTGTTACAGGTGGTTTATGGTTAAGTGATACAGCTCATCACCATCTTGCATTAGCTGTATTGTTTATTGTAGCTGGACATATGTACCGTACAAATTGGGGTATCGGACATAATATGAAAGAACTTTTGGAAGCTCATAAAGGTCCTTTCACTGGCGAAGGTCATAAAGGTCTGTATGAAATTTTAACTACATCGTGGCATGCTCAACTAGCTATAAACCTGGCAATGATGGGCTCTCTTAGTATAATAGTTGCTCATCATATGTATGCGATGCCTCCGTATCCATATATAGCTACAGATTATCCAACTCAGCTATCTATATTTACACACCATATGTGGATTGGAGGATTTTGTATAGCTGGTGCTGCAGCACATGCTGGTATATTCATGGTTAGAGATTATAATCCTGCTCAAAACTACAATAACTTATTGGATCGAGTAATCAGACACAGAGATGCTATTATATCTCATTTGAACTGGATATGTATCTTCTTAGGGTTCCATAGTTTTGGATTATATATTCATAACGATACTATGAGAGCTTTGGGACGTACTCAAGACATGTTCTCTGATACAGCGATACAATTAAAACCTGTATTTGCCCAATGGGTTCAAAATATACATACGTTAGCTCCAGGTAATACAACTCCTAACGCTTTATCTACAGCAAGTTATGCCTTTGGTGGTGATATTATTGCGGTTGGAAATAAGGTAGCTATGATGCCTATAACATTAGGTACGGCGGATTTTATGGTTCATCATATTCACGCCTTTACAATTCATGTTACAGTGTTGATTCTTCTTAAAGGAGTTTTATTTTCCAGAAACTCACGGTTAATCCCTGATAAGGCAAATCTAGGTTTTAGATTCCCTTGCGATGGACCTGGTAGAGGAGGCACTTGCCAAAGTTCTGCATGGGACTCTGTATTCTTAGGTTTATTCTGGATGTACAATTGTATCTCCGTTGTAATTTTCCATTTTAGTTGGAAAATGCAATCTGATGTATGGGGAACTGCAGGTACAGATGGTACTGTTACTCATATTACGGGAGGGAATTTTGCTCAAAGTGCGATCACAATTAATGGATGGTTAAGAGACTTCCTTTGGGCTCAAGCTTCTCAAGTTATTCAATCCTATGGTTCCGCACTATCTGCATATGGATTAATATTTTTAGGAGCTCACTTTATTTGGGCATTTAGCTTAATGTTCTTATTTAGTGGAAGAGGTTATTGGCAAGAACTAATTGAGTCCGTTGTATGGGCACATAATAAGTTACATTTAGCTCCAGCTATTCAACCGAGAGCATTGAGTATTACACAAGGACGTGCTGTAGGTCTTGCACACTATCTTCTAGGAGGTATTGGAACGACTTGGGCATTCTTCTTAGCGCGAATTATTTCTGTAGGATAAGAGTAACTAGTATTTAAGGGAGAATTATGGTAACAAAATTTCCTAAATTTAGTCAGGCCCTTGCCCAAGATCCAGCAACTAGAAGGATTTGGTATGGGTTAGCGACTGCGCATGATTT
>Ga0208718_1000048_pt1 | contig 26076 bp, 16 predicted proteins | sample LakMenE29Apr09ns_FD_150743 | JGI IMG/M metagenome (GOLD analysis project Ga0208718, IMG submission 150743) | Freshwater microbial communities from Lake Mendota, WI - 29APR2009 deep hole epilimnion ns (SPAdes) | ecosystem: Environmental > Aquatic > Freshwater > Lake > Epilimnion/Euphotic zone ...
CCTACACACGCCCCTACACACGCCCCTACACACACCCATGCCCATGCAAGTTTTCAAAAAATACAACTAAATATTCCAAAAGTAAATACAAATCATACACCGGCACTTGCGTATACTCCTAGACATGAAAAGATAACATTAGCTTTAGGGAAACCTCCTTCGGTATCTATACCGGGTCCGGGGACAACCATGACGGATGCAGGGAATTTAATATACACCGAATTACCACCGGAGTTAATGCCGAATGCGCCTATGACGATGACGATACCGACACCGATACCTATGTCTATATCTACACCCATGTTACCATCCATGTTACCAATAGTATCAGAGCCTACACCAATAGATATTACTGATTCGTTTTATCCGAATATTGAAACATTTGAATCCGCGTCGCCTTCACATTCTCCCACGCCGTCTACATCATTGTCAACATCTACATCTACATTTTCGCCCATTAAGCTAACCGATGATAAACCATACGGGTGTTTAAAAGGTGGGAAAAAACCTACTTTTCGATTATATAACAAAACAATAAAACGTTCAAATCATAACAATAACGACGATGACGATATATACACGGAACGACAACAAAAGTTAAATGACATAAAAAATAAACATAGTCATAAGAGAAATAGCAGAGTTTCGACGCCATCGCGCAATAACAATCATATAGATGAAACTCTTGAAAACGAAGAGAAAGGAGAGAAACGAGAGAAACACGAAAATGAAATCAATAATTCAAAATCGAATCGGGCTACAAAAATAAGAAAAAGAATGAGAAAAACAATAACAAAACGATTCAGACTAGGAAAACAAGGAAATGTAGTTGGGGTTCTTATAAAAAATAACGATACACGAAAGAAAATACAAAAAGAACACGGGCTTCTTAAAAATAAAAATTTATCTGATGTTAAAAAATATCTCGTCGAACAAAAGTTGATGAAAATTGGATCAACCGCACCCCCTAATGTTATTCGGAAAATATACGAAGATTCGGTATTAACCGGCGAAGTAGAAAACGTAGGCAAGGATGTAATATTGCATAACTTTTTAGAACAGAATAAGCCTTGGTAATTTGTAGTAAACATGCACCATAATACCTATTTATAAATCGGTGTATTTGCAAGCATTTTTCCCGTATCTACACCTCGTGTGCTGTTCCCGAATGTATTAAGAGGTGGAGAAACGATACCGATTCCCATAATACCGGGGATAACTATCATAATGATTCCACCTACACCACTTTTTGCAGGTAAGCATGTTTCTCTCCACCATACCGGTGCTTGGTTATACATTCCATGTTCTGCCATATGTTCAATGGCGTATTCAGCGTTTTCGCGAGATGTTAGTCGTTTTTTTGTAACAGGATTCACGCCATAATTTGCAAGCGTCGCTGCCATTACTGCGATATTTTTGCTAGAAAACATATAAGAACATTGTTTCGTATAACATTCTATTATCGTTTCTATTTTTCCGTAAAATCTGCCATACTTCATCAAATTCATAACAAGCTTTCGGTTATGTTGATTATTAGTTATTTCTGATACATACACTTTATTATTTAGTTCTGTTTTTTCGCCTGCAAAGTCCTCCATATTTTTTTTAATGAGTGCGTCTATTTTTTTTCTATTTTCCTTGTCTGGTTTGTTTTTATCATAAAGCAAACTTGTAGTCGCCATCGCACCAGCATTTACGAAGGAATTAATAGTATGACTTTTTATTTTTAACACATCCTCTAAAGAGTTAAAACTACCAATTTCTTTTGAACTTCCTATTTTTTCCAAAAGTGTTTTTACATTGTATTTATTTAGTGCAAGAATAAGAGTGAATACTTTTGAAACCGACTCGATAGCTACTTTTTTATCGTAGTCTCCGACGTTGATAACGTGTCCATTTACATCGCATATAGAAATTGCGTATATATTTGGATCCACGTTTTTCAATTCAGGAATATAAGCCGCATTTTTTCCAGTATTATGTTTTACGCGAATCGTATTATATATTTTTTCAACATCTTCTTTTTTAAAAGACATGTTATGTATATAGTTAACAATATATATAGGTAGATAAATAATATTTGAATATTATATTTTTATACGTTTTAGAAGTTTTATACATTTAGAAAATTTATAAATAAGTAAAATAACATTTGACTAATAAATAATAACTATAATATAAAATATATTACACAATAAAAAAAATTTATATCATACTATTTTATATACTATAAAAATGGCGAAAAGAGAAAGACGTAGTATTCGAAATAAAAGAAAAAGTGTAAAAAAATATTCGAGTAAACGCAGGTCTAAAACTATGCGTTATCTTCGCGGAGGAGTAGGATCTAATGTTTTTGATGATGCTGATGATATGACTCCTGGAATTCGTGCAGGCTTAATAAGGGCTGCGGCTAATTATAAGGCAATGTCACCCCCAAATGTTAGTCTTCAGGATTGTATTAATGGTTGCGATAGTTACAGTAGTGATGCTGAATATTTTAATTGTAGAGCAGATTGCAATAGATCATATCAAACGTCAAAAGGAATACAATTTGGAGGAAGAAGGCGTTACCATAGAAGAAAACAATCTAAATCAAGGTCTAGGAAGTATTAAAACAACAAGATTAATTAATATATCAAACATAGTTAAAGATAACGTACCTACATATATAGTCACAAATAATTCTCAAATAATTACTATTTAATACCTCCTCGTTGAGTATTGCATAGTAGCAACAAACCAATCATGGCACTTATATTGTCCTACTTTGAACATACCAAAAAATACGCTGAAGAATACGGCGATAAAACAATCGTGTTAATGATGGTCGGTTCTTTTTATGAAATGTATGGTGAAAAGAACAGCAAAGGTGTGATATCGGGAAGTAAAATCGAAGAAATATCGAAACTATGCGACTTGGCAATCGCACAAAAAACGGGAACAGGCACAAATGTTATGGCCGGATTTACATATACAAAAATTGACAAATATTTGAAAAAAATACAAGATGCGGGGTATACAACTATCGTAATTAAACAAGACCCCACCAATCCTAAAATACGCAGCGTAGAAGGTATTTATTCGCCAGGAACATTTTTTAACCCTGATGCATGCGAAATATCAAATAACACTATGTGTATATGGGTAGAACGTGTATCATATATGAAGAATAAATCGGTGATGGTAGGTATAGCAAATGTAGATATATACACGGGACGTGTTATTTTATTTGAATATAAAACAGAAGACAAACATAATCCGACAACATACGATGAGCTTGAAAGATATATATCGACGTATAAACCGAGCGAAATTATTTTCATAACAAATTTTAATGAGAAACAAAGTGCAGATGTTATGAATTATGCAGGGATTTATGGAACATCATCTGAAAAGACAAACGCATGCAAAAATATTCACATGGTTTGTTTGGAAGACGAGTCACTAGATACCACCACCGCCACCGCCACCGCCACTACCACCACCGCCACCGCCACCGCCACCACCATCACCACCGCCACAAATCATATATTCCAAGAGAAGGCAAAAAAGTGTGAAAAACAGACGTATCGAAACGAAATATTGCAAAAGTTCTACAAGTATAACGTCGCAGAATCAATTATCCAGTATACAAGCGAACATGAATATGGAACACAAGCATTTATATTTTTATTGAATTTTCTATATGAGCACAATCCGAATTTGGTGAATAAGATTCGCGAACCTGTATTTGACAATAAAAGCGACCGCATGATACTAGCAAACCATTCACTAAAACAATTGAATATTATTGACGACGACAACTATACAGGAAAATACTCGTCTGTTTTGAAATTTTTGAATAACTGCATTACGCCGATGGGGATGCGTAAATTCAAATATAAAATGCTAAATCCTATTTTCAATATCGAAAAATTAAATAAAGAATACGCGATTACTGAACATGTTTTGTTACATAGCGTTGGTGGCGATGCAGAGACACAAATCATGGACTGGCGAAAACAAATGGCAGAGTTAAAAGATATCGAAAAACTGCACCGACAACTTGTGCACCAAAAAGTAAACCCGCGTAATTTATTCCATTTTTATAATAATCTGCAAATAGTTGCAGAATTATTCGATGGTTTACATAAAGATAAAACCATTACTGCTTATATATATGATGAACTGGGGGTGGAGTTTGACTATAGTTCCAAAAACATAAATAGAAGTACGAATGAAAATAATATTTCGGTGATGTGTAGTAATATTCGCAACTTCATGACATCCTTTTTTGACATTGAAAAATGCGGCAATATCGACAATTTGAATTTCGACGATAATTTCGTATTAGAGAAAGTCAGTAGTAAACTAGACGATATAGTATACAACTATGAAAACTCTTATATTGAACTAAAAACGATTCAGACGTATTTAGATAAACTTATTTCCGCGGGAGAAAAGGAGTCAAAAAGCGAGAAAAAATACGAATACGTGAAAATACACGATACCGAAAAGATGGGGTATAGTTTAGTCACTACAAAACGTCGTTCTAAAATCCTTGAAGAGCAAATCAAAGAGCAGATGAAAAAATGTGGGAGGGCTGGGACCAGCGCTGATGGAGACCATGATGTCATAGATGTCGTAGATAGTCGTAAAACAATCCATGTAAACGTAGAGTATATTAGTTATAAAAAAACAAAACAGATTTTGCCTATCAAAATTTCAGGGCTAACGTGCCCTATTGCAACAGGGAGTAACAACGCAATCGTTTCAACCCAGATTAATAAAATATGTGACACGATAATAAGCGCGAAAAACGAAATGAAAACTGAAATTGAGAACATTTTCAATGATTTTGTGAGGAAGTTTCAAAATATATTTGACTTTCAGTTTCAGAAAATAGTCGATGCTCTGGCGATTATTGATAATTTGCAAAATAAAGTATATGTTGCTTTAAAAAATAAGTATACAAAACCGATGATTTGTGGCGCGGGTACGCGTGCGGATATGGACATAGACAAAGTATCATATGTAAAAGCAAAAGATTTACGTCATTGCCTTATTGAACATATTAATACGAGTGAAATATATGTTACAAATGATATTGAATTGGGACAAGGAACTGCGCAAGATGGAATATTATTATATGGGACAAATGCGGTTGGAAAAACAAGTTTAATACGTGCACTTGGCATTGCAGTTATCATGGCCCAAGCGGGATTATACGTGCCTTGTTCATCTTTTGAGTATATGCCATACCAGAGTATATTTACACGTATTTTAGGGAATGACAATTTATTCAAAGGAATGTCAACATTTATGGTGGAGATGTCGGAACTTCGCGTCATATTGAAATCGGCAAATAATAACGCACTTATCTTAGGTGACGAGTTATGCTCAGGGACAGAAATGGATTCAGCAATTAGTATTTTTGTTGCAGGATTGAAAAAGATGCACGATGTAAAATGTTCCTTTATATTCGCAACACATATGCATGAGATAAATAGCTACGAGGAAGTTACCGCACTTAGCAGAATGACGATGAAACATCTAGAAGTAACCTATAATAAGGAAATGGATTGCCTGGTATATGATAGAAAACTAAAAGATGGTTCTGGATATAGCATGTATGGGCTGGAGGTGTGTAAGTCGTTACATTTACCGGATGACTTTCTGGAATATGCGAATAATATAAGACTGAAATATAGAAATAGGCATAGCGAACAAAGTATTTTGTCACTTTCTCCTTCAAGATATAATACGAATAAATTAAGAACAACATGTGAAATGTGTAAAATAGAAATGGGGACCGAAATACATCACCTACAGCATCAGAAAAATGCAGACAAATATGACTTTATTGGGTATTTTCACAAAAATCATACCGCAAATTTAATATCAATATGCGAAAAATGTCACAATAATATTCATGCCGGGGGAGAACAACATAAAAAAGTAAAAACGTCTATCGGTTCAATTATAATAAAAAAGGAGTAAATTAAAGGAGTAAATAAAAGGAGTAAATAAAGATTATCACTATTTTGTATTTATATTACTGATAATTATTTATAGTTATAAATATATATTCATAACTATACAATCATATCTATAGAATCATAACTATGAGCAATAGTGAAGGGCAAGAGAAAATACAAACATTAGATGAAGCAAAGTCATCTGTTACTGGGGTTGTTGAGTCATCATTTTCAAGTTTAGCAAAAATGTTAGGACTTCCACAACTTAAAGAGTCATTTTATCAGAATATTGTTTATATTTTTATGGTCATCGTTATTATGATAGGTATTCTAGTATATATACAGATGGTTGTTGGCGATAATAACAGCACTATAACTAATAATCCACTTTTTACACCTCCTACAAAAGAAGTGAAAAAGGTAGAAATTAAAAGAATAGTAGAGGGATTCAGTATAAACGAAACCATGGATATAAGTAATTCAGCCGCTGATGTTAATATCGGAGGCGATGATGCCACCGGTCATCAAGATAACAATCATTTACATAACGCACTCATCGATCACATCGAAGATAAGAAGAAATAAAGTAAACTAATTTATAGTTGTATTCTAGATTTTCAATATATATAATGAAATAAAATTGATTTATAAATAGTATATATTAAGTATATATTATAGATACAAGCTTATAATACACGCGCAAACTCAAAATCAAAATAAAACTCAACAAACATGATCATTCCAGTAAAGTGCTTCACATGTGGAAAAGTGATTGGCGATAAATATCGCTACTATTTAACAAAGGTAAAAGAATTAAAAATGTCGGAAGGTATGAAAAACGATAAAGTAATTTATTTGACAAAGGAATTTAGAGATAAAACTCCCGAAGGTTATGTTTTAGACGAATTAAAATTTGATAAAATGTGTTGCCGAAAACACTTCCTTACGCATGTAGATATTGAGTAAAAATATAAATAAATATAATATAATGGAATATAATGGAATAGAATGAAATGGAATAATATATACTAATCTATTTTTGCTATATTATTTTATTATCCCATTATAATATAGTATATTAATTACAATAAAATAAAATGAAAGTATCAAAATATAAACATAAAAATAATAGTAAAAGAAAAACGCGTAAAATCAAAGGCGGTGGCGGTGGCGGTATGGGTGTAAACATATTAAGTGGTTCCAATATTAGATATATTAATCCAGTAGGGGTAGGTGGTGCTGGATGTAGAAGTGATAATACAACTGGAGCGGGTGCGTATTCATTGACTACTCCTTTATTTTATAAAGGAGGAACAGGAATGTCTGGAGGAGGAAAAAGGAAAGGCGGAAAGAAAAAGTCGCGTAAATTGAGTGGTGGTGGATTCTGGGATTTTGCAAAACCATTTTGGAACCCTAATAATCCAGGTGCAGTAGGTTATGAAAATGGAAACAAAGTTTTAGCACCTTCTTGTAAAGGAATATCTCTATCAGGATTAGGTTCACCTGTTTCAACCGCGGGATATCAACCAGATATAAAACCATGGTCTGCGGCATTCCGAAATGATAACCACTTGTATCAAAAAGGCGGTGGTGGTGGTGATAAAAAAAATAAAAGGAATAAAAGGAATACAAGAAAGCTTAAAGGTGGTAGTGTATTTGGTGATATACTTAATTTCGGAAGAACCGCTGTTCATGGTATCGGAACTACATTTAACAATTTTAGAGGTGTATCTAATGACATATATGCACCATCACCATCACCTTTATTTGGTCAATTTCCAAGAGGATATGGCGAGGGTAAAATTATAGGAGGTGAAAAACAATTTATGGATATTAAAGGTTATGATATCAAGAATATATACAAAAATGCAACAAGTATTGCTGCAAAATAGAATTATAAATTAATATTTTGATACTATTTTGATAATATTTTGATAATATTTTTTATTATAATATATTATAACACAATAAAATACTATAATGAATGCAGTTATGAAATTATGTATGCCATCTAAGATATACTTCTTTATGGCGATCATTTTACTTTTTCTTTCATTTGTAAATGATATGCAAAATAAAGACAAGAATAAAGTATGTTTAGGAAAATTACAATGCACGAATAAACCATTATATTACTTTTTGAATGTATTATTTATTTTACTTTGGACATGGTTTTTGAATAAACTATGCAACACGGGATGGATTAAACTTTCATGGTTTTTATTGCTTTTCCCATTTGTTATGCTTATTATTCTATTTATCATGATTTCATTTTTTGTTGTTCGTATGGCAAAATCATTGAATACCGGGGATGCTTCTATAAATATTAATATGAAATAAGATATTCTAAAATAATTATATAATTACTAACTAACTATTATAAATAGTTACTAACTATTATAAATAGTTACTAACTATTATAAATAGTTACTAACTATATAAAAATACTAACTATATAAAATATATAAAATATATAGCACTATAATTTAAGAAATATGAATACAGAACTTGCATGGGAAGTTATAGATAAGTATTTCGAAGATAATCCAAATATCTTAGTCAATCATCATTTAGCATCCTACAACGACTTTATAAAAAATGGAATAAAGCGTATTTTTAAAGAGAAAAATCCAATTATTCTCCAAAAAGAACAAGATACAGAAACTAATACTTTCCGTCTTCGATGCGAATTGTATATCGGTGGCAAAAACGGAAATAAAGTATACTACGGAAAACCGATTATATATGACGATGATAACAACGGCCTTGACAAGCGTTCACATTTTATGTATCCGAATGAAGCGCGTTTGCGAAATATGACGTATGCAACAACGATTCATTATGATGTAGAGGTTGATTTTATAATGCGCGAACATGACGGAAGTGTTGTAAGAAATACCATCACATTGGAAAAAATATTTTTAGGACGTTTTCCAATCATGCTTCAATCCGAGTTGTGTATTTTGCATCGTCTTAATCCATCTGTCCGATTCAATATGGGAGAATGCCGCAATGACTATGGTGGTTATTTTATCATCGACGGGAAAGAGAAGTTTATCATTGCGCAGGAAAAATTTGCAGACAATATGTTGTATATACGAGAATACGAAGACAAAGATGAACTCTATAGTCACTCGGCTGATATTCGCACAGTATCCGAAGACGCCTCAAAACCAGAACGCACCATGTCGGTGAGAATTGTTGCACCTGGTTCGCGATATTCAAATGGCCAAATCGTCGTCGTTATTCCAAATGTTCGTAAACCAATCCCTCTGTTTATAGTGATGCGTGCGCTTGGCGTATTATCCGATAAAGACATTATCGAATATTGTTTACTCGATTTAGAAAAAAATGAAAATATGATTGACATATTTATACCATCAATCCACGACGCAAGCCGCGTATTTACACAAGAAATTGCACTAAAATTTATCTCCACATTTACGAAATCAAAGACGACTGCACATGTGCATGATATTCTTATGAACTACTTTTTGCCACAGATAGGCGAACTCACCTATATTCAAAAAGCGTATTATTTGGGATATATAGTTTATAAATTGTTATTGGTGCATAGTAAAAGCGACAAACCAACAGACCGCGATAATTTCAAATTTAAGCGCGTGGATTCGCCAGGAAGGTTGTTATATGATTTATTTAAAGAATACTTTACACTTCAACAGCAGAATATTCGCCTCGCAATTGACCGCGAATACTATATGAATACGCCGCGATATAACACAACGGACTCATTTCCCAATCTTGTTACCTTGAATCAAATTGAAGCATTCAAAGACCGCGTCGTCGAATCCGGTTTTAGACGTGCATTTAAAGGAGACTGGGGTTCGGTTGACCATACCAAAAAAGTCGGCGTTGTGCAAGATGTAAATCGTCTTTCTTATAATTCGTTTATTTCAGGATTGCGCAAGATTAACTTGCCGATTGATTCGTCTTCTAAATCTATTAAACCCCGTTTACTTCATGGTTCGCAATGGGGTATAATTGATCCGGTTGATACACCGGATGGTGCAAATTGCGGGCTCCATAAAAATATGACATTGATGTGTCATATTACAACAGGATTTTCAGGACATCCGATCATAAAATGGATGCGCGATATTGCTGGCATGAAATTATTAGAAGAGTGTCCACGCAAGTATCTATTTAGTTCAACAAAGATTTTTGTAAATGGGGCATGGATTGGTGTAGTTATGAATCCCGATGAAGTTACGCTTATATTGAAAACATATCGAAGATACGGATTAATTTCACCATTTGTAAGTTGTAACTGGGATATACAAACAAATGAAATATTTATATTTACTGATGGTGGGCGTCTTTGTCGGCCACTTTTTTACTATGACGGGATACTCAAACGATATTCTTTTGAAGAAAAAAGCGTGCTTGAATATCTGGAAACCGGCAATTTTCATTGGCATAATTTGGTTGGCAATAGAGAAACAAAAAAAATAAAAGAGTATCATCATGATTCGCACATTATATATACACCATTTGATTTATATGGAGCTGAAGATATTGTAAAACTTAAAGGTATGGCTATGCCGGATATTTTAGAGTACCTGGATACATCAGAGGCCGAATCCGCGCTTATTACACTTTCATATGGTGCAAGAGATAAACCATATACACATATCGAAATTCATCCTTCACTAATGTATGGGTTTATGGGAAATCAAATCGTATATCCAGAGAATAATCCGTTGCCACGTAATGCATTTGCATGCGGACAAGCCAAGCAAGCAGTTTCGCTATATAGCACCAACTTTTTCTCACGTATTGACAAAATGGGTGTCATGTTAAACTATGGACAAATTCCACTTGTGAAAAGTCGGTATCTCAAACATATCAACAATGAAGAACACCCGTGTGGCGAAAATGTAATGGTGGCGATTATGTGCTACTCGGGATACAATGTGGAGGACTCCATCTTATTCAACGAGGGTTCCGTCAAACGCGGAATGTTTCGAACAACGTATTTTAACAGCTATGAAACACGCGAAGAGTCGTCGAAAATAAAAGGCTCAATGGTTGATTCCCATATTGTAAATATTGAAAGTCAAGGAAATGTTGTTGGACTAAAACCTGGTTACGAATATGACCACCTCGATATGTATGGCATGATTAAAGAAAATACCGAATTAACAGATAAAGTCGTTCTCATTGGAAAAGTAAAATCAAATCTTGAAAACCCGGAGCACCCCATAGACGAGTCTGTTTATCCAAAGAAAGGGCAACTCGGTTTTGTAGATAAGACATTTATTACTGAGAGCGAAGAAGGCACACGCCTTGCAAAGGTAAGAATTCGCGAAGAAAGAATGCCAAATATCGGTGATAAATTTGCATCTCGCGCCGGACAGAAAGGTACTGTAGGTATTCTCATCCGCGAACAAGATATGCCATTTACTGCCAATGGAATGCGCCCTGATATTATCATCAACCCCCATGCGATTCCGTCGCGTATGACAATTGGACAACTGGTGGAGACACTTACTGGGAAAGCGTGTGCTTTATATGGAACATTTGGAGACTGCACCGCGTTTATGAATACAGGCCCCAAAGAGAAACAATTTGGAACTTTACTGACACGACAAGGGTTTCATTCAAGTGGAACGGAAATATTATATAATGGTATGACGGGCGAACAAATACAGAGTAATATATACTATGGACCGACATACTATATGCGCCTGAAACATATGGTAAAAGATAAGATAAATTATCGCGCGCGAGGTCCGCGAACACTTTTGACGCGGCAGACTGTGCAAGGACGCGCAAATGATGGTGGTCTGCGTATAGGTGAAATGGAACGTGACGGAATTATTGGACACGGCGTGAGCCACTTTTTGCAAGAGTCGATGATGGTGAGAGGCGACGAATATTATATGGCAATATGCAATAAAACGGGAACTATTGCAATTTATAATAGTATGCGTGATCTTTTTATTAGCCCCATGGCGGATGGCCCAATAAAGTTTACTGGAAACCTGTTGAGCGAAATGAATATTCAGAAGATAACACGTTTCGGGCGATCATTTAGTATCGTTCGCGTGCCATATTCATTCAAACTTTTGATGCAAGAGTTGATGACGATGAATATAACCATGCGTATAATAACTGCAGATAATATTGATCAACTTGAAAGTATGTCGTATTCGAATACAATTAATAAACTGACTTTTGAAGACGAAAGTGCCAGCACGACAGATATTATTTCACGAATGGTTGATAAAAATAAAGAAAATAGTATGGTTGGATATATTGCGAGTAAAACTGCTAGAAAGAAAGAACTTACGGAACCTCAAGAAAATACGAACGCTATATTACTTGACAATCAGAAAGCTCAAGAACAGATGTTGAAAGATATAGAAAAATTAGGTTGGAGACTGGAAAACCGCGAGCTTATTAGTGGAGAGGTCGCAGCACCAACAGACGAAGAGTCGCCTGAAGTCGCAATGAGAAGATATAAGTATACATTTGCATCGCTTATTTTGGATGAGAATGGCTCACCAACGGAAATATGGGATGAGGCGGCAGGTGGTGGTAGTGGTAGCGGATATGGTAAGTTTCCTACAGAACATCCGGTTGGTTGGGTTACAAAAGATTTAATTTATCCGGATGGAACAATGATACCAGACGAGGTTATGTCGAATGAACTTGCACGAAACCAGACACCTAATAACTGGATAAGTTCGTATATTAACATATTCCAAGAGTATCAAAAGATTCAAAATAAGAAACGAATGGTAGAAGAAGCACAACGACAAGCTGAAATGGGACAACAATCGGGAGAACTAGGAGAGTTAGAAGAAGTTCAGTTTACTATGCCATCTAGTCCAGAATATAGTGCTTCCAGTCCCGTTTATGGACAACAATTACAAGCACAACCAATACAGCAATTTGGTTCATTTGTCCCCGCACAAGTGCCGGCTCCAGGATATATGATGCCACAAGTATTGCAACCGGTTCAAGTTCGGGTGCCAGTACAGCCTGCTGCAGCTGCAGTACCTGTTGGAAGTATATTATCGGTTGCACAGCCAGTAGCAGCGTCATCCGATTCTTCAGGTTCTGGAAGTGGAGAACAAAATAGTAGTGGTAAAAAAATGGTTACATTAAATTTATAATTTTAGTTTATAATAGTATCAATAATATCAATAATATCAATAGTATCAATAATATTATTAATAATATTATTAATAATAAAATTGAATTAAAATATTGTTTCGTAATATAATATAAGAATACGAACGAATAAGACAAAACCGCAACAACCCTCCCATAATCACAAAAATGTCAGCAACTCAAGAGAAATCATCCTCTGGTATTATTAGTATGATATATAAGTCAAGAGCAACACTGGTGGAATTATTACGAGAACAAAAATATAATGTAAGCGATTATGAGAATTTTGGAGTGAATGAAATACACGCAATGTATACAAATAAAGATGCACCAAAACAACTAGATATGGTCTGCTCATTAAATCAGGGAAATACAAGCAAAAAAAAAGTGTATGTAAAATATCATTTAGGAAAAACATTGCGTGTTGAGAATATTCAAGATTACATCGACGACCTATTTCATATTGAAAAAATTCTCGACAATAAAACAGATACACTGATTATAGTTATAAAACAAGAAATAAATCAAACACTTATGAATATTTTGAACGAATTTTGGGACAAAAATAAAGTATTCATTATTATATTTACTATGGAGAGACTGCTATTTAATATTTTACAGCACCAGTATGTGCCAAAACATACGATACTTAATGAAGAAGAAAAAAAGGAAATTATTAAAAAATACAATATTGTGAATGTAAAACAACTACCAGATATATCACGATTTGATCCCGTTGCACAAGCAATTGGAATGCGCCCAGGCGACATTTGTTGCATTGAACGTCCAAGTAAAACTTCAATTATATCAAAATATTATCGTCATTGCACGCAAGTTACACTATAATTTTATTATATTATCTAATGAAACGTGGGTAAAGTAAAGTAAATGTAAAGTCAAAACGTGTAAATTATATTTTATCATGATATTATTTTTTATTATGATAATATAGATAGTTATTTATTTTAAATAATCATGACAAGTTCTAGTTCAGGTAGTTTTATAAAAGAATATGTAGTCGAAGTCGATGCATTAAATAAAAATATTGTAAAAAATTTGAAAGACTATAATGATAACTATACAGACTTTAATGTAAATAACTTCGGATATCGAGTAAATACAAGAAATCTGGGTTCAACAACATACGAACAAAATAATGAAAATAAAAACCCGTTTCTTCTTTCAAAAAGAAATTTGCTTTTTTTAGATATTGAATTTAAAAATGTAATAAAAAAATTAAACTATGTAATAACAAATAAAAATAATTCTATTGAGGAATTGAAACAAGATATAGCAGAATTAACTGAGGAAAATAATCAACTCTCAAAATATGCAGAAAATTTAAAAGATTCGGGATTAGCGGCAAAACCATTTTTTGAAGATGAGCGTGTTATTTATTCGCGTTCTATTATTTTTTTACTGACGATGCTTGTTGGAATATTTTTTATACTTTATCTACTTAAGTCAACACCATTTACCGAAATTGCTACAAACGTTGCGATAAAATCAAAAGATATAGCGACAAATGCAAAAAATGCGGTTCAAGCAGACATACAAAATCCAGATAACTCTACGGCGCGAAATATTATCATATTTTTACTTGCCAGTATAGTAATAATTGCAGTATTTTATTTCATAGTTTATTTAATACGTCGTGCGCGCCCTACTGCAGAAGAGACCGATACACAAAAGAAAATCAAAGAAATTGCGCAAAGTTGCCAAAGAGATAAGAGCGAGTCATGGATATCATCGCAAATTGATAAACTTAAAAAATTTATTTTAAATACAAATACAAGGAGCCCTGATCCATCATTGCCGGGAGTATAATACAAGCAATACAAGCAATACAAGCAATACAAGCAATATAAATTTTATGAATATATTTTAGACAATATATTCATAAATACATTTTATAGTCATATCTTATAGATATTATATATTATTATTATATATTACTATAGTATTACTTAACTAATATGAATTTTTTAAATATGTTTAGCGATGAAGCACCTATTTCTAATAGTGGATATAGAAGTTCTTTATATACCGATCCAAGTATTATGCAAGGAGTTAAATTTTTAAATTATGAAAAAGATATAAAAAATAACTTAAGTGAAAATCTTAAACTAATTTCTCAAACGGATGGAAGTGACTTGGGTTCAGCAAAAGTAGTAAATGGAAGAATATATGAAGGAATGGAAGCATCGCAACTTTCTACATCAGGTGCCGGTGGTGTTCAATCCGAAAAAAAAGCTATGAGAAAGAACAGAATTGAAAATCAAGATATTGAAATTTTGGAATTTTCATATAAGCTTGTTAATTCAATGTATGAGGAAGCATTAAAAAGTGTAAGTAAAGACTATCAAGGAGGTATTGCAAATAATGCTGCTACATCGGGTGAATATGGTGAAAGACAACAAATATTAAAAGGGTTGCAAATTATTCAAACTTCACTCAGTAGTATGAATGTTCAAATTTCCGATATAATTACGAAAAGGTCAAAGGCAAACATACAAGCATACTATAATGTTATGGATCAACTAAGAGACGTAAAATATAAACTAATTGATACAAATAATAAAATAATAAAGTTAACTAGGAGAGTTGACCCTGTTTCAGCGGTTGCACAAAGAGAGCAAACACATATTTTATCAAAACAAAGATACTACATGTATATATTTTGGTTTATTCTAACTGCGGTAGTTATATACGTTATGATAGCAAATATGATTAATCCTGATTCATCATTCAGTATATTAGTAATATGTATAATTATCCTTGTATGTATATTTGGTTTTATTATGTATGATAAAATTACCGGTTCATGGTATTATGATATTAAGAATGGTATTGGAAGAATAAGTATGCCAAGAATAGATAATATAATTAATTTTGACCCACTTGTTAGTATAAAATATACGTCTTAAATCTAACAACTAATAATATTCATAGTATATTTATAAATGTAGTATATTTATAATTATATTATAAATTTTATTATTTATTATTTATTTATTATATACCTTGTTATTTAACTTTATCAAATGATGAATAGTAATAATAGCGATATTTTAGGACCAAGTCTTTCACAAGGACAAGTATTTAGAAAACAACAGCAAAGTAGAATGTTAAATAATTATGATGTAGTAACACATAATTCTAAAAATAAACAAAATGGTAAAACAAATATAGCACCAGCAATGGCAGCAATATCGGCAACCTTAATTGAACCTTTTTCACAAAATACAGATAATGGAAGTAAAAACTATAAACCCCTATCTTTACAAGATATAGAAGGAGATGATTCGGTGATTAAATCAGTGAATGATAATCAAAATGCACAAACACGGCAGTCTATTTTATCATATTCAAATGTATCACAAAACTTAAACAATTTTCAAGAAAATGTTACCAGTGATGCAATGGCGTATAACTATATAAAAAAAACACCCGGATTATTGAATAAACCATATTTGACTTCTGATAATAAAACTATAATGGTAAATAACGCGGGTGTGGTAAACACATTAACTGGCGCAAAAGAAAATATACCCAATATTTCTGGCATAGATATATCTAAATCTATACAAAATCCACAACCTGCGATAAATTATTTTCAGGTGGAAAACTCAGAAACCGCATCTAATATTGGTGTATATGATAAACAATTAAGTTCAAAAAAAATAGAATTACCTAAGGATAATTCTGGATATAAATTAGAAGGTGAAAATGTGTTTGTTATATATCCTTATCCGAATACACCCGATGAGATAAATAAAAATATGACATATATTGGTGCATTTAATATTAGTGGTTTGAAAGGATTGAACCTAGATGAACATATGCCAACAGAAACAACGTTAAATTGTCTACAACGTGCTGTCGATAAAGGATTTTCATGGTGCGGGATGACAACCTATGGTAATATTAATAGAAGCGGTAAGCATCAAGGAGGTGGTGGAAAATGCATGATAGGCAATCTATCACATGTGTCGGATTATGCATATCGAGTTAGAATTATACCACAAACAGGTTCAAATACTATACTAAAGTTTCCTGAAGGAAAAGGTTATAACTCGGTCACATTTGCTGCAGATGGAGTATTACATGCCGGTTCTAATGTTAACTATGGGTGGCATAAGAAACACGACAAATTTCTAACAAAATTAACAAAAGAATTTAATAATGAGTTAGACCCAGTATATGGTGGAACCATTAATAACCTTGTTTCATATTATGCTTATAATCAAGGACGATGGGATAGTCTTACAGATTTTCCTGGAAATCCCAACCCTATAGCAGAACCTTCTGGAACACTTAATACTATGCGTAACTATGTCGTTGATGTTCCACATTTAGGATGGAGACAAGAAACCATTAAATCGTGGTGGGGTGGTACTTTTACTTATAATGTTCCATATATATATACCACCAAAGAAACCAGACAGCAGTTAGCTGCTTCAAATGTTCCAGGTGGAAACATGGCATATATTAACTATAAGTGTGGTAAAAAACTAACAAAAACACCTATTGTTAAGAGTGGAGTAAATGCAGGGGAGGGGTTTAATGTTGATTGCAGTGATCTTTATAGTAAATATCCATCTTTTACACTAGAACTTAATGATGCGGGTATACTTACAATTACAAATAATGCTTCAATATCCGAAATAAACGCTGATTCAAAGGTAAAAGAATTTAAAATGTCATTTGAATATACTAATGTTACATTATCAAATAAACAACCACGTGTGTTAAACAAGCCACGCCCTGATTGGGTAAATGGTAGTATAAATAAAGGGCAGTCGCTAACTTCCAATTCGAATAGTAATCATTCTATACTTGAAAACCAGTGGATTTCGTCGCCAAAAGGATTTTGCAGACTTATTTTAAAGCCTGGTGGGGTATTAGACTTAGAATATTCCGAGGAAAACGTTATACAAGACATTAATGGAAATTTAGTAGGGAGGGATAGTTCATCCGTTGCGTTATATAAGATAGAAAATGTTAATACAACCGGTTTAGGAGAATCCGCTAGTATTGATATCAATGGAGCAGTAAATCCATATCCTCAAAATATGGTTCAATACGATAATACATATACAAAAGTGCAAGATTATATATCAGTACAATTAGACCCTAAAAACACAAGTGCCACCTCCACTTCACGGCAACTATGCGAGGATAAATGCAATAATAGTGACAAATTATGCTATGGATATATATATGGACCAAATTTGTGTAATATTGTTACTAGCTCGACTTCTATCATTGGAAATAATAGTATAGATAGAATACCCACACAAGGTTATGATACATATATAAGAAATCCTAAATTTCCTCAAAACGATGATTCGTGTAGGAAAACACTAGATGCTACTATAGGAACAGACGCATATTCATATTATTTAAATAATGGAATTACAACAAATCCTGCAACTAAAATGACGCGTCAAACAAAATGTAATTTAGGAAAAGTTTTAAATAATCAAATGACGGAACTTAAACAGCGAAATAACGCAGCATTTATAAAAGGACAAGAAATTAAAAATCAATTTGGTACATTATTTAATAAAGAAAACCAAATATTAAAAAGTATATCCGAAAATAGAAAAACATCTCAGGAAAATGATAAGCATACAACAAAAGCAGTAAATGAAATAAAACGTATTAAAAATGCACAGATAACGAAGTCTGCTGCAGAAAAAGATTCAGAATTACTTTTAATTAGCGATAATTATAAATATGTAATTTTGGGTATAGTTTCGCTGCTAGTATCACTTGCAACTATTAAAGGACTACGTATGGCTTCAAGTTAAATAATTAAAAAAATATTTTATAAAATCATATCAATTCCCAATATGTGAACTATAAAATTATTTTATTTTATTTTATTTTAATATAGTATATTCAAATAATATATTAAATCATATATTCATTCTAGTCATATAATAAAGTATATATTATTGAAATCATACCATGTCTGGACAAAGTTCTTCATATACTAGCTCAACGAGTAATGATAATATTCAAGCAGACTTTGAGAAAAATTTACAAACACAACTTGATAGTATTAAAAAAATTCAAGATCAGCAAATAAGTTTATATTCTAAACTAGAAGTTTTAGGAGCATCTAAGAATATTTCAGATAAGGGCGTTCAAGATCAAATTAATGATAATTTTAAACAGATTGAAACGTTAAATAATGTAAAAAATACTATTTTTGAGTCACTGCTTACATCATATCAGTTAAATCAATCACAGCTAAATGCTTCAAGGTATGCATATGCAGATAGTATTACTGCTTTAAAAATCGTTGAAGAAAATCTATCCAATAAACGAAAAATATTAAATGAAGCCCTTGCGATACGTGATAACTCAGAAAGAATGGTGGGTGTAAATACATATTATACAAGACGTTATGAAGAACATTCTAATGTTTTAAAGTATATTATACTATTTTGTGGTATTATTATTTTAGCTATTTTCTTAATGAAGATTGGTGTTATTGGTAATACTATATCTAGCATAATTATTATTGCATCTTTGTCAATTGGTATTATTATTGTTTTCGGGAAAATGTGGGACTTATCTAGGCGTAGTAACATAGACTATGATCGATATAATTTTATGTTTGACCCGAATTATGAACATAAGAATACTGAAAGAATTACAAATGTTAAGACAGATATGACATATGGAGGCGAGATTTTTGGAAACATATGTGATAAACTTTCAAAAGCTGGTTCAAGATTATCATCAAATATACGTTCATCGGTAGGAGACTATAAAGGAGCGTCAGCGGCAAATGAGTCATTGTCTCAACCACCCCCACCCCCACCCCCACCATCTCAAGAAACATTTAGTACCGAAGGATTTTCCACTGAAATGTTTACAGGAAGTGGTTCAGCAGGAAGTGTTCATTCATTTATATTAAAAAATCCAAATAATAAATTTAATAATAAAAAATATAATATGGATGGTTGCCCTTTAGCATTTAATGATACAAAATATAACTATAGTGACTATGAAGCATAATAAGTAATAAATTTATATTTACATTTATTTATACATAGTATTATAATAAAATAATATATTATAGTAGTAAAAATATCAATTAAACTAGATAAATAAAGTAAATTAATACGATAGATACGATGAATGATGAAACCAAAGCACAAATATCAGATAGTGTTAAAACAATAGCAGAGTCCGGAAACAAAGATGCAATTCAGTCAATGGGTGGTTCAACATGTATGGATCCAAATCTAACAAATAAATTTTTAGACTTGGCGCAAAAGGGTGGTAATGCTTTAGCCTCGATACAAGCAGCAGTTGATCCAAATAAAGCGCCTCATGATTCAGATTTATATTTAAAAATGGAATATGAACGTGCAAGACGTGTGCGTGAAAATGCAGACTTGGATTTTTATGTTGCAGAACAGAACTACTTTGTGAATATAAAAGGAAGTGATTCTTACAAGTCATTAGTTACAGAAAGAATAAAAAATTCAGGTAATAAAGACTATGAAAATATTTTAAAAGATTTTATTCAAATGAATGAAATTACAAGTATACTAATTAGCACTGCAAATGTTCGCGAGGTTGCAGAAGAAAATATGAATAGAGTAGTTGATGAACTCGAAAAAAATAATGACCGATTACGCGATATTATAAATTCTGGAAGCGGTGATGCAATAACATATCAACGTAAATCATCCTATGATTCAAAGATGAAAGAAAAAGTGCAAGACTGGTCTGTTATACCTACGATCATCTACTGGACACTGCTTATTTTATGGGCTTGTATAGTTATACTATATTTAAAACAAATAACATTGATTAATTTTGCAATCCTGGGTGGGCTTATGTTGTATCCATATTTATCTACAAATATAGTAGTTTGGGTTCTTGGATTTATTCAAGGAGTTTGGAATTTTATTTTTTCCGCAGTAAAGAATCGTGTTAGTGCTTAACTAATCAAATTTTTTTTATAAAATAAAAAAATATTTTATTAAAAAAATATTTTATAAAATATTTAATATGACAATAGGACAATCTATTTTATAACTATTCGTCTTCCACATCATCGTGATTATAAATAATTGAGATATTCTTCCACCCTTTCGGTGTGCATTTGCCATATTTCTTATCAAACACTTCATAGATTTCATTCCCTCTTGGCACATTTCTATCATAATGCTCAATATACCATACTTTGAACGACTCATACATTTCCGTCTTCTTGACATAGTGTCCTTCCACTTTGCGAATCTTGTCACGCACAAATTCATTTATATAGTCCTGGCTGTTTCTGTAACTCTCACTGCTCGCAAGAACTGCAGGAGAGTCTTTCACCATACCACCCGTTTCATATGCTTTCTCTACCAGCATCGCCAAGAATACAGGTGCCCATATTTTGAATTTCTCATCCAGTCGTTTGTCAACCTGGTATTGATATGGCGAATCAGGATCGCCTTGTTTCGGGTTGTCGCAGAAAACTGCCTTGTGATCTACTTTGCGAATACGTCTCCAAGTGCCTTCATCGTTTGCCTTGACATCCAGAAGCGTATTTGTGCATACTACCAACTTAAACTGCGGAATAAATGTAATCATGTTTTTGAAAAGCGCTCGTCCTTGCACAGGGTCACCACTTGTAATTTCCTTCATCGGGCCTTCCTCTAACCGCATTCCCTTCGATGGTTCTTGCATTACTGCATAACGAATACCAACCAGTTGCGCAATCTCCGACGATGTTCCACCAATCGATGCACGTTTGCTTGTAATCAGCGAAATAGGAACAACTGCTTTATACTCACCCAAAACAAGCGACATCAATTCTACCAACTTTGATTTTCCATTGCTACCGCATCCAATATAAATATTAAATGTTTGCGGATAATTCACACCAATCAAGCAAGATGCCAAATGCTCCCACATATAGTTTCTGATTTCTTCCTCGGGATATAACTTGCCAATAAAGTCATTGATTTCCGCCATGATCTTGCCATGTTTTTTATGGTCAAGCGAAAAGTAGTCTATATTCGTGCACTTTGTAATGTAGTCATCCGGTTGCCCCTTTCTTGCACGCTTTTCCTTGAAGTCAATTACGCAGTTATTACAGCAAAGCAGGTGCGTTTTTGTGTCAACGCTTCTAAGGAATGTTTTGTCGTAAAACAACTCTTGAGCCTCCTTCATAATATTCGTTTTCGCTTGTGTATTTTTTAGTTTGAGGCAAATATCCGAAATACGATGTTGAAATTGATTCGGTTTGCCATCTTCCGAATTTGATGATGAACCACCTCCCGCACCACCGCTGTTGCCGTTGCCGTTGCTATTACCACCCCCGCCCCCACCTCCGCTTCCGCCATTTGCAGAATTCATAATTTGCTTGTTTGGTTTTCCTAGTCCAAGTACACCACCGCCGCCATTGCCTCCACCAACACCACTCGATCCAATCCGCGAAACATATAGTGTATACATTTCATTCGAAATCATTTGTTTAAGTGAAATACCGCAATCACATTCTACCCAGCGATTGTTCTCAAACTCATACCAAACATTGTCTTTGATATGTGCGCAAACAAAGCGATTCTTGAACATGTTATGTAAAACGACCGCCAAATCCACCATCGTTGTCTCCGGTTTTCCGTTAATATTCACCAAATCATTCGACAGCGTGATATCAACATAGTAGTCGATTGTCTTTTTATATACTGCAAAATAACGCTCTTTTGCATCACTCTGTGCCCAGTAGACGATTGAGCGACGTGTCAATCCATCTTCATTCTCCATCGAGAAGGTCTGCCATTTCTCGTAAAACTCACCAATCTTGTCGTAACTGAATTTCTCGGACTGCGAACTAAATAGAATCCATGATAAGAATAGTTTGTCACTCGTATTTCGCATAGCCCAACCCACGCGTATCCAAAGATTATATTGATTGTAATATTTTTCGGGAAGACACATAGTATAGTCGCTTGTTTCTTTGATATAGTGCTCACGCGGCTCAAGCGATATGAACAGCTTGTCGATTTCGTCTGTCAATACTTCGCGCGATGTGATCTCATGGATACTGCAAGCACTTGATGCGACACGGCGACGAATGTTTCCACCAATCTTATTTGTAGGGGAGCGGCGCGTCTTGTTTCTCTTTATTTCCTCATATTCGCGGCGAATCGATTCGCGGACTTGAAATGCCGGATGCTTGTCGTATTGTGCAGAAAGTAAGCAGAAGTTTTTGGCGTAGTCGAAGAATGCAACATTCTTTTCATCGTATTCCCATTCCCATATTTCATTCTTATTGTTTTTATCCCTTATTTCTATTTTGCAACTTTCAGCGTCATCATCAGATTCAGGTTCTTCTGTTTCACTTCCATCACATTGGTAATCATCAGAAAGGTCTGTTCCATCAATTTCGCTTTTGATATATGTAAAGTTGAAATGATACTTCAGTTCATACGCCTCATGTCCAGGCTTTCGCGAGCCATATAATTGCCACCCAACAGGATTCACCATCCGCGAAATGTTGTCATCCAAAATATCATCCCACGAATTTTTAAGAGGAAGATGCTTCAAAACCTCGGAAATTTTCTTCAATACATTGTTCCGAAGCATGTACTGAATCGCGCGGTCAGCATGAATGCCGATAATAATATGAATACCATCTTTTGTATACTTTTCGTCGTCGGTATTCATACTAGGTTTTTCAAACACAAATACTGAAACGTCTTTCTTTTCGGCTTCCTGAATATTCAACAACTTTGAAACTTCATCCATGTAGATACCAACAATACTTTCCACATCTTCCTTCGAATGTTGACGTTTTTCAATGCAAGCATCATAACGAAAGTCCAAATCAACCAATATAGGTCCTGCGCCTGGAAGCTGTTTCTCTGTCAAATATTCATGACGTCTATTTACAATAACGTGTTTTGTATATTTTGCCCAGAACTCTGGTAGTTTTTCCTGTGGTATATAAAACGTCCCGCCCGATACTCCATGCTCCTGACTTGGTATTCTTGTATGTGTAAATGAAAGCCCTGTCATATTCGGGTCACCTTTTTTCATATAGAGCTGTCTCATATATTGTTCATAGTCGTTTCCACTTCCACTTCCACTTCCACTTCCACTTCCACTAGACGATGCTGTAGAACTTTTCATACTTGTATATTTATGCTCTTTGGTATCGTATGAGTTTGGGTGTCTGTTTTGTATGTTATATTATATTCAAAGATATTTTTATGTCAATTTTATATATTAAAAATATCCCTAAAAAATAGAAAATAAGAATTGTGAAATGATAATATATATAAAATGGACATAAAAATAAACGCATATAAACATACAGAATTCGGGAATCCGAACCAACGAGTGTATGGTTAAAAACATAAAAAGTCCTGAATCGCAATCTGTTCCCCAGAATGTAATTATAAATTCTGAGCTAATCGTAGAAGGAGAGAAAGTAGAGAAACATGAGAAAGGAGAGAAATCAAAATATGATACAATATTTGATATTGATAGCGATGAGGAAGAAAAACCATTAAAAAAAAAAGAAGATTCAGTTGTGCCAATTGTAAACATTCCAAAAGAAACAATTTCACGACTATTGAAAGATATAAAAGACATGGTATCTTCATCTTTGGAAAAGGAATACGGAATTTATTATAAACATTCGGAAATAAATATTTTGAAGGCGTATGTTATGATAGTTGGGCCGGAAGATTCTTTATACTTCGGTGGATACTACTTTTTTTCTATTGACTTTCCATTAAATTACCCATATGAACCACCATTGTTTACATTTCTTGTTAGTGACTCAAATACAAGATTTCATCCAAATTTTCATAAAAGTGGTAAAGTTTGTTTATCGATATTAAATACATGGAGAGGCGAACAATGGACGAGTTGTTTAACACTTAAATCAGTTTTGATTACTATTGTTAGTATTTTAGATCACAAACCAATGTTGCATGAACCTGGTGTAACCACAAAATATGCCGATTTTAATAACTACCATACCATGATTGCATTTAAAAATATCGAATATGCTTGTTTGCAGCTCTTGAAAGATTTTAATAAAAGGAATATTATATTTTCCGAAAAGGAAGGAAAAGAATATAAGGAACATTTTTACAATATTATGAAGGAATCGTTTAATAAAAATGCCAAAAAAATATATCAGGTTATAACAACATGGATGGCTAAAGAAATTAATAATGTATATACGATACGCGTAATGTATAATATGTCTTGTTATGTGAATTTTAATGACATTGAAGAGAAGTTTTTAGAGTATATAAAAGAGCATAATATTGATATTCTATAGTGTAAATATAAATAGTTTGATAAGTATATATATAAATATATAAAATTGAAATAAACAAATAATAATAATATATAATATATTGACAATAACAACAATAGTATCATCGCCCTAGCCATCATCACCATCATCGTCATGCACTTTTGTATTCACTGCAGCAATATGTATTATATTAGACTATCTGAAGAAGACCCAAATTCAATAGTCTACTATTGTAGGAATTGTGGGCATGAGAACAAGAATATAACTTTAGATAGTGTTACTATCTCAAGAACCAATTTTAAAGGCAGCAAACAAAAATACAACTCAATCATAAACAAGTACACCAAAATGGACCCGACGCTGCCACGAATCAATACTATGAAATGTCCAAATCAGTCATGTAAAAGTAATCAGGAAGACGAACACAAGCATGGTCATGGAGAGGCGTCCCCATCTCGCTTGCGTTCAGAAAGTAAAAAATCAAAATCAAAATCAAGTAGTTCCGATGAGAATGTAGATGTAGACGATGGTGAGAATGTCGAAGAACAAGGAGGTGGAGGTGGAGGTGGAGGTGCTCCAAGCGACCGCGAAATCATATACTTGCGTTATGACGATGTCAATATGAACTTTGTATATTTATGTCCAGTATGCGACTCGGTTTGGAATACTACGCAA
>Ga0208718_1000052_pt1 | contig 23843 bp, 21 predicted proteins | sample LakMenE29Apr09ns_FD_150743 | JGI IMG/M metagenome (GOLD analysis project Ga0208718, IMG submission 150743) | Freshwater microbial communities from Lake Mendota, WI - 29APR2009 deep hole epilimnion ns (SPAdes) | ecosystem: Environmental > Aquatic > Freshwater > Lake > Epilimnion/Euphotic zone ...
ATATTTTATGAAAATTATAAAAAATAAAATATATTTTGTAAAAATTATAAAAAATAAAATTATAAAAAATAAAATTATAAAAAATAAAATTATAAATTATGAAAATTATAAAAATAAAAATAAAAATAAAATTAAAAATTATAAAAATAAAAATAAAATATATTTTGTAAAAATTATAAAAAATAAAAGGAGAGTCTTAGTGGAGTATAGCTACTATCTATTTACTTTGCATTTGAGACAAATCAAACGAATTTTGAATATTGTGTGATCGTAAATTTTGAGGACGCAAAACATTGAATTCCAACATGAATGAATAATCAAAAACTCCAAAATCAACAGGTTCACCATCATGATATCTTAATTTAAATTTTAATCTACGCAATCTTTCAGCCGGTGGAGAAAAATATTTATAAGGTTCGGCAAATTGATCATAAAATTGAGAGACGGGTGTAGAATACAACGCAATTTTAGCAAATGATGAATTAACAATTCCATTTGTTTGATTTGTTTTAAGAGTAAATGGTGACAAATCATATGGGGATGTTTCATCTAAACAATTTAATCCTTCAATTTCCATATAAATATAAGCTGGACCCATTAAATTAATTTTATATGGTGCTTGAACATAATATACAGTAGAATTCGGACATGAGTAATCAGGAAGTAGCCAATATCCCTTATCATCTTGGATTAATATATCGCCATAAAAAAACCGAGGATATGGTGAATAAATTAAATTATCTGCTACGAATGGAGGTTCATATATTTTTGCAATTTTATATGCTTCTTCAGTAGTTATAGATGAAGTTGGACATCTAGTAAATCCCAAATTAGATGGCAATCCCCAATCAGTTGTATCGGGTAAATAACTTCTTCTAATACAATTTGAATTATAGTTCGTAAGTGCTTGTTTTTCAAGTGTATCATTTGTTAGTATAAATTTATCTCCTTTATTTCCAAACCATATTTTTTGATTGACATTATTATAAACAACTACAAATCGATTATATAAAAATGTAGAATTAGATTCATAAATAGATTTTGCTTCAGAGTAAGATGAACCTTCTGGTGAATTTAAAAAATTTGAAATGCTATTATTCATCACATCATTAAATTTATTTGTTAATTCGACAGCCATTTGTTCTGGATTATAAAATCCTTGTTCAATAAGTACAACATAATTTTTATCTTGATTATATGATAAAGCGGCATAAAATGCCTCAGATACTGATTGATAGCTAGGATCTTTAAATGTTTGTCCCGATGGATCATATAATGTGGATAATTTAAATGTCATTCCAATATTATAATTTTGCAATGAAAACACATTATAATTAGATGGCATAGACCATGAATGAAGTCTTACAGAAAGAACATTTAAATAATCTTGTGGCATTTCAATTTCAAATTCTGATGAACGTGGAAATTTAATTATGTCACGATCGTTTGAGTGTATTGAGACATATCTTTGCTCATACATGTAATTATTAGAGTTTGGAATTATTGGATGATTTGTCGAAGCATTAAAATGACTCATATACTAAATAAAATAAAAAATATAAATATTTTGAATTTATTAAAAGAACTAATGTAAATTGTAAAATGTTCGGCCCTACAATCCTCTTTTTTATTTTATATTTTGAAATACTTTTCTTAAAATTATATATATTTTGCTAGACTTTTAAGAAAAGCATGTTAATAAAGAATTAATATATTTTTTGTCATATATTCCAATTTTAGTTGTTTTATCCCAAGTGCTATAATTAATTAAAATGTGTTTATTTTCAATTAATATGCTTAAACAAAATTCAATCGGTTCGTTTTCGAATTTAAATGGTGCTGAATATTTTAATAAATTCATATTATTATCAAATATCGCAAATATATGATAATATTGTCTAGGTCTTTCGTGTGAAACTAAATGACATATGAACCATTTTTCTCCTGTTTCTAAATCAATTGAAGAACAAGTAGAACCACGAATTTTTGAAAAAAAATGAGGCATTTTTCTACTCTCAATGGGAACAATATAATTATTTATAATGTTACATATTACTAATGGCGACCATTCATAAATAACTACAAGTTCATTATTAAATATTGTAAATACCCAATTTTTTTCACAATTTGTGTTTGAAAAAGTTTGTTGTAAATTAATTATATTTAATATTTTATTTTCATCGTAATCATAAATGCCGTAAGAAATTCCGATTTTACCAATTTGATAATCATAATCAGTTCCTATAAAAAAAGTTTTATTTTTAAGATTAAATATTTTTAAATCTTCGATTCCAATATATGGTTTATTAATAAGTGTATCATCGTTAATTAAATCATTTTGTATAAAAAAATCATCAATTATATTAAATTCACTGTCGAGTTCAATAAATTTATTCAACGAAATTACATTATTATTTTTATATTTTGAATTACAATTGATTGTATAATTTCCATCATTAGTTATGTTATAATTTACATATCTAACATTCATTAAATAATTATTTGAATTATATTTTTTTATTAAACAACTACTTGATGAATTAAAATGAATATCATTTTGGATGATTTTGTTAGTTAAATTTATATTTTTTATAGAAATTAATTGTAAATTATAAAATTTTAAATTGGATAATACATTATTATTTATATTTTCATCCATTGATGAATTAAAAAAATTAATAATTTCATTATTTATATTTTGTATGTTATTGTAGTAAGCAATAATAATAAATTCAAAATATAATTTATGAGAATAAACATCATTATGTAAAAATAAATAATCATCTTTTTTATAATTTAATTTTAATATGGCTAATTTATAAAAATGATATGCTAATTTATGTTTTGAATTAATTCTATAATATTTTATAATTTCATAAATATTTTCTATTCTATCAGGAAAATAATCATATGCTTCAAGCCAATAAAATAATGCTAAAGAAAAATTATTTAAATTCATGTAAGATAATCCAATTTTATAATAACTATACCAAACTTCTTGTTCCCATCCTTTCAATTCAATTCGTTTTTTATAATAATTAATAGCTTCATCATAATTCTGAATGTCGTAATAACTATTGGCTAAATAAAAATAATTTCTGACATTGCTAGGTTCAAATTGTATTGCGTTTGTCAATAATTCAATATCTCTTTGAAATTTATTATATTTACAACCTCCATCTCCAATGTCGTTAATAAAAAATATATTTTTATTAATAGTTGTAGAAGTACAATCATTAGCATGAGAAATATATTCATGAGTTGCCCCGATATAATTATATTTTTGATTATTTTGAAATATTCGTATATTTTTATAAAAAAAATTATTATTTCCTTGAAAAATATAAAAATAATTAAAATTTTCCAAAGTTTCTTTATTAAAATTATTTAATTCTACTTTCATATCAGCGTCTAAAACAATTATATAATCAGACATTCCATAGCAAGCATTCAATGATATGTTTCTATTATGTGAAAAATTTACAAATGGTTCTTGAATAATTTTTCCAAAAATATTTTTTTTTTCAAAATAATTTTGAATTATATTTATTGTATCGTCAGTTGAACCAGTATCGCAAATACAATAGCAATCTATAATATAAATAATGCTATCAAATAAACGTGTTATAATTTGGCTTTCATTTTTAACAATCATATTTAGACATAGTGTATTGGACATTTTTTATATTAAAAGTATTTTAATTATCTTTAAATGAGTTTAACGATATAAATTATTTTATTTAATATTATAAACTAATATAAATGATACCGGCAAATTATGGTGGAAAAACTAATGTTAATAATTCTGTAAAACAATTTAATCCTGGAAATGCGCCGCAACAATATGGATATACAGGACCAACAGGACCAAGTGGATTACAAGGACCAATAGGATATACAGGGCCAACTGGATACACAGGACCAACTGGGGAAACAGGTCCAACAGGACCAACTGGGGAAACAGGTCCAACAGGAGCAACTGGGGAAACAGGTCCAACAGGAGCAACTGGGGAAACAGGTCCAACAGGAGCAACTGGGGAAACGGGTCCAACAGGTCCAACAGGAAACACTGGACCAACTGGGGAAACAGGTCCAATAGGACCAACTGGAAATATAGGTCCAACAGGAAACACTGGTCCAACAGGAAACACTGGGGAAACAGGTCCAACAGGTCCAACAGGAAATATAGGTCCAACAGGAAACACTGGTCCAACAGGAAACACTGGGGAAACAGGTCCAACTGGTCCAACAGGAAACACTGGGGAAACAGGACCAACTGGTCCAACTGGAATCACTGGCCCTACAGGTATGACTGGACCAACTGGTCCAACTGGAATCACTGGGGAAACAGGACCAACTGGTCCAACTGGAATCACTGGCCCTACAGGTATGACTGGACCAACAGGAGCAACAGGAAATACTGGTCCAACAGGTCCAACAGGAAATACTGGTCCAACAGGAAACACTGGTCCAACTGGAATCACTGGCCCTACAGGTATGACTGGACCAACAGGAGTACCAGGACCAACTGGACAGCAAGGGGGAACTCTACGTGTCCAGAAAATTGTACAGGATAACGTAGTAACCAATTTATTTAGTGGCGACATTTCAACTGCTCCAAATAGATTGTATGTTGGGTTTGTACAATTGGGGTATTATACTACCAACGGAACCACCACATATCAAGTTGGTACTTCAAGTTTTAATTATTTAGCAGTTAGTAATGGTACAGTTACTACTGTGATTAATACTGAACCCGATAGTACCGACGTATTGGTAACAGGGGGTACAATTACAGCTGTTATTTCAACCGCAGTAGTAGGTCAAACTTTTGTGGTTCAAATTAATATAAATACATCATTAAATATACCAATCAATGTTACTTATCGTATTAGCGAACATACCAATAATATTATTACAATATTATAAGGTATTTAAGTAAGGTAAATAATATTTTTGTTTATATTGTCTAGTATATGTGTCTTGAATATTAGAAAATCCATGTATGCTATTAATTTCATAATAAAATGGAACAATTATATTTTAATGTAGGATAAATATTTGATAAATAATCGGCATTTAGTTGAGGGTGAGAGTGGATCAACTGGAGCGCAAGGTGAAACTGGACCTACCGGTACAACAGGACCATCTGGATTTGGTTTTAACACAATAACATGTGAAATAAACCAAACAAATGTTTTAACTGCTAATGGTATAAACGCCGCTATTAGGCATACTGGATTAAAATATTTATCTAATTCGCAAAGTTTAATAATAGGAAGCAATACAACAGGAAATTTAATCATATGTCCAACAGGACCAACCGGTCCAACAGGAAGTTCTGGCTCTTTATATATAGGAGGTAGTGGTCCAACAGGCACATATGGTTTTAGTGGTGTTACTGGTGGCGTTGATACACCCTATTTAAGAATTAGAAATATTGAAAATACTTCATCCCTAACAGGATACACAGGAACAAATCCTTTAGCATTTAATAGGTATTTAGTTGCGAATTCTGTTGGACAAGTAAATTACAATTTAGGCGGGTATTATCCTGGAACAAATTATACAGAAACTTTAACATTTGTATTTATTAGTAATTCTTCAACTCCCGGAGTTTCCCTCTGGTGGTCAAGGAACAAATACTCTGGCGTATTCGTCCAATGGTATTACTTGGACCCCAGTAACTAGTTCAACAAGTATTTTTGCAAGTTCTGTACAAGGGGTTGGAGGAAATACAAATGTAGGAGCAACAATAGTGGATAGTGTGATTACCTTAAATGACAATATTTTGCCTAATACAAATAGGTTAGATATTATGTCTCAAAATTATTATAATACAGGATATCAAAATTTTTCTGTTAACCTTATTGGTAATTCATAATAAATTTATAAAATTATGCGATTGAAAAAATAAAAAGTGTTAATAAATACTTAAAATAAATACTTAAAATAAATACTTAAAATAAATACTTAAAATAAATACTTAAAATAAATACTTAAAATAAATACTTAAAATAAATACTTAAAATAATTTATAGATGTATTTAATTTGTTATAAAATTTGTAAAAATAATAAAATGTGATATTTTTACAAATTAGTTTTATTATAAACGATTGAATAGTTTATAATATTATTAATATTTATTTAAATATATATACAAGTAGCATATTGTGTGTGTTGTCTCCTTTAATTTAATCATAAATTTTAAAATATCAAGTTTACACAATTTGATATTTTATTATGACCAATTTATAATTGTAAATATTTAAACAATAAAAATGGATATGTTATTATATAAAAAATAAAAATCATAAAAAATAAAAATCATAAAATATAAAAATTATAAAAATTATAAAATATAAGATGGAAAATATAAAGATTGAAAAAATAAATCCTGTCAAAATAAATTCTATAAAATCAAATCTTAGTAAAATAAAAATTGGTACAATAGATGTTGATAAAATAATGAAAGGAATGTTAATTCCATCATTAGTAGTAATGTTAATATTATCAGTACAAACAAATAGTAATTCGATTAAAGCTTTAATCTCAGTTTATATTTTTATGACATGTATAGTTGGATATGTAATAATGGATTTTTTCACAAACAAAAATATAAATGTAGAATCAATATCTGGTTTTGGCAAGTTTATGAAACATTTAACAATAGCAATAATTGTATTGACAATGATAGGAATGATTTTAAATTTATCAATAAATTATGAAAAAATAACAGGAAATGAAATGCCTAGTTCATATTATAATTTTTCAATGTTGATAAATTTATTTTTATCAATACAAATAATGATTGTATTGTCAAATTTATTATCTGCGAATGGAAATTTATATACATTGTCTGACAAAATGACAATGATTTCCATATTTTTTGGTCAATTAGGATTTATAATGCTGGCAATATTGGTGAGCATAACAATATATAATTATACTCAGGGATAAGAAAATAGATAATGTGATAAAATAAAAAAATGTCGTATATTAAATAATATATTTATTCTTTAAATTGTTTATAATATTATATAATATTATATTATTTAATTATATTTTCAATCAATAAATCAAAATATTTCTTCATTTTCATCTCCGAACATATCAGGATCATAATATTTAAATTTTTCAAAATTTCTTGGATGCCAAAGACTTGCTATTAATTCTTCTTTCAATGAACTTTGTTTGAACCATTCTTGAAATTTATTTCTAATAAAATTATTTCTTTCATTATTCATTTCATTTACTGCTATACGATTCAATATTATACTAGAATTTTCTTGATTTTTTTCCAATGTTATATTTAGATTGCCATAATCCCAAGGTTTATCAGGATTGTCATTAACTATTTTCCATGTGATATTTGAATTACGACTTAAATTATAATAATCCCAAGGTTTATCAGGGTTTTCTCGAATTATTTCCCAGGTGATATTTGGATTGCGACTTAAATTATGATAATTCCAAGGAATATTTGGGTTTGATTTAATTATTTCCCAAGTAATATTTCGATTTAAACTTAAACCATTATAATACCAATGTTTATCGGGATTTTCTTTAACTATTTTCCAGGTAATATTTGAATTGAGACTTAATGCATGATAATTCCAACATTCATTTGGATTTTCTTTAACTATTTTCCAGGTAATATTTATATTTTTACTCAACTTGTAATAATTCCAATGGTTATATGGATTATCTTGAACTATTTTCCAGGTAATATTTGGATTAAGACTTAACAAGTTATAATCCCAAGGAATATTTGGATTTTGTTGAATTAATTTCCATGTAACATTTGGATTCGAACTTAACAAAGTAAATGTCCAAGACTGATGATCACAATCATTCAAAACATGTTGAAACCATGATTGAGACCATTCTTCAAAAAAAATATCATACAAATTATTTAAAGATGTTTGCATTTAGTATTATTTAAAATTATATTTTATATATTTTATATTTTATATTTTATTTTATATTTTATATTATATTTTATTTTATATTTTATTTTATATTTTATTTTATATTTTATTTTATATTTTATTTTATATTTTATTTTTTATATTTTTAAAAAATTATTTGTTGAACTTGTTTATCAATTCCATTTATAATTGTTTCTATTGACCTCACATTATCGTATGGTGTGCTATCATTTAATAAAAAAGATGTTAAATTTAAAATAACTATAATTTTATCTGAATTCCAAATTTTATCGAATTCTTCTAATATTTCATCAGTATAAAATGCTGACATATTATCTTTTTTAAATAATCCTTGCAGAAATGTTTGGAAATTTAATTTATCAAAATGATTTATTATGATGCCATTATAATAATTCAAGCATAATCGTATCATAGAACAATGTTTGTATGTTTCGCACAATTTATTTAATCCATTTTGAGCACATTCAAATAATTTTTTAATATTTGGATATTGTTGAACATATTCGTCAACTAAATATTTTTTACATGCTAATTCTATTGGATTATATAAATATTGCAAATCGGTTTTATTTGTATTCACTGAATATCGATAAAATGGTTGTAAAATTCCCGGTTCATGAATATACACATTGTTCAAAAATATATTTAATTTAGTTCCTATCGGTTTGTTACCAAGTATCGCCAATTTCACAATAACAGTCAATGGATCCAAAATATATTCTGCCAAATTAACAATTTTATTATTCGATATAGTTGTGCTAGTTCCTGCCATTGAAAAATTACTTATGTCTAATAAGTTTGTAAAATTCATATTCATAATTCTATTTATATTTATAATTATAATTATTTTTATATAATTATATTTTTATTTGGATTCACATCATATTACATTTTTGTAGAAAAAATATAATATATAAAAAAGAATATAAAGAATAATTATTTATTTTAATATCTGTGAGTTTTTATTTGATTTTAATATAACTTTAAACCATAAATTTTTAAAAATCATCATCAAATTTCAGCATTTTACCTTTTAAATATTCTTGCGTTTCTTCAAATCCTCCAATAAATTTATTGTCATAAAAAACCATCGGAAATGAATTTGGTTTAATATTTGCCAACTTTTCTATGAAATTTATAAAACATTGCTTATCAATTTTGTCGTTTAAATATTTATCACAATTTATTTTTTTATATTTATTAATTTCTACATCGTTTAATTGTTCAAAATAATCATCCAATAATACTTCTACTTTTGCGCAGTAAATACAATTAGATTTTGAATAAATTGTAAACATATTTTCGGAAGGTTCATGAATGTCCATTGCTAAATTATATTATAAAAACATTTTTATATTTTTATCAAAAAATATAAAATAAACTAATCAAGAAAAATATATTATTTTATTGTCATAATATAAATGCCAAATGTAAAAACTCGCAAAAAATATTATCGTAGAAAATCATATCGTAAAAAATCTCATCATAGAAAATCATATCGTAAAAAATATTATCGTAGAAAATCATATCGTAAAAAATCTCATCATAGAAAATCTCATCATAGAAAATATATTTTCAGAGGTGGAATGATTACAGAAGCTGAAGAACCATTGCCACCAATAAATGAATTTAATCAAAATAAAAGTAAAATGGAAACTTTATTGGCAAATCCTGATGCTAGAAGAGGTAATATGTTTAATGCTGTTTGCAATCAGACAACCCGGGGATTTTGTTTAGATTTTGGAAGTTATAGAAATGAAATAAAACATTTTTTCAAAAATTATTCTATAAATACTGGATATCCTACAAAAATCAAAAGAATTGGCGTTCAATCGAACAATGGAATTATATTACAAATAGAATATGAAAGAGATAATTATAAATCATATTCTATAATAAAATGTAATCAAGATCATATTAATGGTATAGGTCGTGATAATTTATTATATGAATATTTTGTTGGAATCAAATTTATAAATAAATTAATTCCAATATTTCCGTGTTTTGTTGAAACTTATGAACAATTATATTTTTTTGATGATGTTTCAAATTTAAATAATATTAAAACAATGTCGGGAACAGAAATGAATTTTGATGAAAATATTAAACAAAATTTTCGAGAAGTTTTAAATCCTAAAAATTTAATAGAACCATTATCAACTTTTGCCAGCAATGCTTGTAAATTTGGGAAAAAAAATTCAGTCGCAATAATGTTACAACATTATGATAATTTTTACCCATTTGATACTACAAATTCTAATATACATTATGATGCGCAAAATATTTTATTTCAAGTATATTATGTATTAAATATTTTAAAAGACAACTACACACATTATGATCTACACTCTGGCAATGTATATTTATATAAACCTTATTTGGGAGATAAATATATTGAAATGAATTATCATTTTAATAATGGAAAAGTTGTATCATTTCCAACAGAATTTATCGCAAAAATAATAGATTATGGGAGAAATTATTTTAATGACACTATTACTGGAATAAATTCAAAAATAATATTTGATTATTTTTGTAGAAAGACCCCAGAATGTGTTACCCGTGTTCCACAAGCAAATGGACATGATACAATATATCGATGTGGAGAAGAAGCAGGAATTCTTTCAACTGAATATGTTCATGGAGTAGGCAGATTCTATTACATAGCGCCACACGAAAACAATATATCACACGATTTGCTTTTGGTAAAAAATCCATCTATAACAAAATACATTCCTTCAATTAATGAAAAAGGTGTAGTATTACAATATGACTCTAATTATGGAACACCTGAAATTGTAAATCCTGATTTTACGGTTTCAAGTAGGGCAATGACAAATTCATCGAATAGAATAATAGCAAATGTGTCAAATTTGTTGGAACATTTAAAATATTATAATGTTTGGAATGATGCCAAATTTGTTGGATGGAAAACTAAAATATTGTCACCCGATGATAAGTATAATAAATACGCTTCTCCAAAATGGACTAAAATGGGAGAAATGTATATGTATGAAGATATGAGACCTTATGAATTTATTCCTTCGACATATTCTGGTTAATTAATTGAAAACCCCATTTTTGCCTAAATATTCTAGTTTTATATTTTGAACGCACCATCAATCAAAATATAAAAATTGAAATAAAATTATATTTTTATTTATTTGATATATCATAATGACATCACTAGCAAGTGGTTATATTTATATTCGTGAACATTCATCATACACATTTGATTTCTATGATGCATGCAAACTTGGAAAAACAACAAACATTCCGGACCGAGATAGCCAATATGCTACTGGGGAAATAAAAAGAGGGCAATTTTCATATGTATATGAAGTAAATTTAAAACAGTTATCAATTATAGAAAGATTATTACAATATGAATTAAAAGAATACAATGTGCGACATAATGGAGGAACCGAATTTTATGATAAAATAATTATTGGAAAAATTATAAATATTTACGAAAAATATAAAATAAAATATATACAATTAAATGATATAGACATTTATAATTTAATACGAACCCAGCGAATTAAACAAATTTTAAATAAAATTAACAAACGTAATTTAATTAATTTTCTTAAAACGACAAGAAAAAATAATATGTATAATTGGAAACCACGAGAATATCAACAAGAAATTATAAAATATTCTAAAACTGAATTATTAGAAAATAACAAAATATACATTGAACTTCCAACCGGTGGAGGAAAAAGTTTTATTGTTTATAATTTATTAAGAATTTTAAAAAGCAAATTTATTTTAATTATCTCTCCAAGAAAAATTATAAATTCTCAAAACATATCGGAAAAATACTTGCAATTATTAAATAACCCATTTAAAGTATTTAATTATTCGGTTGATGACAATGTTGAAGAATTTATAAATTCAGTTGGAAATAAAATTTTAATTTGTTGCACACAATCTATTAAAAAAATTTATAATTTTATAAAAAATATTCAAAATGTATCTATATGGTTTGATGAAGCCCATTGGGGTATTGAAGAGTGGATTAATAAATTATCTGATAATTTAGAGTTTAATTATTTACTAACAGATACAACAAATATAAAATATAAAATATTTACATCAGCATCTCCTAATAAAAAATTAGTAAGTGAAAATATTGACATATTTGGAAAATTATATTCTCCGATTAAAGTCAGTGAATTAATTAAATTAAATTGGCTAGCTCCAATAACCACATACATATATAGTGAAAATAAAGAAAATATTAATAGAGTAAATTATATATTATCTGAATTTGAAGATAAAAATAGAAATTTTGGGTTTAGTTTTCATAATTATCAACCTAATGCATTTAATTTATTCTACGACCATTATTATAAATATAAAAAATGTAAAACAAATATAAAACCTTTCCTATTGATTGGCGATGATTTTAATGAATTAAAAGAGCCAAAATTAACCCGGGTTTTATTGGATTATTCTTATAGAAATGTATTAACATTCGAACAAACTAAGAATAGCATTGCTTATGTAGTTGATAGATATAGCATGGGATATGATTTTAATAAAATAGATTTCATTAGTTTAACTGATCGCAAATTATCTATTAAAGATATTATTCAAAGTATTGGGCGAGGAATACGTCCTGATGAATTAGGAATTGATGGAAGAAATTTAACAAAAGAATTAATAATACTATTACCCATATATGTAGATTTAAATGAAGATACAAATGCTGATTATTCACAAATTATTGAAGTATTGAAATATTTATTATATGATGTTGAAATTTCATTGGAAGAAATTAAATTCATACAAAAATCTTTATATTCTCCATCTGATGGTTGTAAAAATTCTAAAAAATATGATGGGTTAGAAGACATTAAGGCTGTCATATTAAATATACTTGAATTGGATAGAATATTAAATTTAAGAAAAGACATGACATATGGAAAGGCAAAAAATATAATTTTTGATAAAAATATAAGATCTAAAAAAGAATATTTAGATTTATGCAAAATCGATACAAGATTTTATAAAAATCCAGATGAAATATATTCTGGACAATTTGAAAATTGGGTTAAATATTTAAATGTACCAACAATTTATTATGATTTTCAAACTTGTAAAAATAAAATAGATGAATATTTAACCAAATGTCCTGATATTAAAACACATTATCTTGATTTATCTACCGTTGCAGTTAAATTATGTGAAATTGACAGCAATTTTCCCTCTGCTGATTTATGGTCTGATTATTATGATGTGAATAATTTGAGTGAATTAATAGTTATTAATAATAAAAAGAAAAAGAGAAATTGTTGCTTTTTGTAAAATATTAATATTAAGGAATTTTTACTTTTTTATTTTTTATTCAAAAAAATTGAATAAAAAATAAGTTAAAGGATTTTTTACTTATACTATTACAAAATGCAATCATCATCATCTGTCAAACAAACTAAAACCTACGTCTGCGAATTTTGCCAAAAAGTGTTTACTCAAAAGATTGACTACACAAGACATGCAAAGAAAAAAAATGCTTGTGTATCATTAGACCAATTGCAAGAAATCGCACAAACAGCACAAGTTGTCAATAATGAAAAAAATCAATTAATCAACATTTTTAAAGCTTGCCTCAATATTTTGCGTGACAATGAAGGATTAACAGGAGAAAAAGCATTGAGAACATTGTCACATTTATTAACATGGAAATTATTGGAACAGCATTTTGGTAATGAAATTAACATCGATGACTATGAATATAAATTTGAAGAATATTTTGATGATGAAGTATTAGAACACAATAAAAATAGATTGTTATCATGCGTTAGATTTAGTAATTTGATAAATGAAGATGAAAATAATTTACATAATATGATGGAAAATATTTGGAATATAATATTATCTGTTCATCCATCAACAAAAAATGTATTTTTGAAAGGAGATGGATTTAAAATCCAACGTCAAACAACTTATAAAAGATTATTGGATAAATTGAATGAATTGCCAACAACAAATAATGATGTTTTGGGAGATGCCTATGAAGAAGTAACCAAAGATATCATGAAAGGAAAAGTGTTAGGGCAATTCTTTACACCTCATTTGGTTAAATCTTTAATGATGCAATTAATTGATCCACAAATACATGAAGATGGAACAATTGAAACATGTTGCGACCCAACTATGGGAACAGGTGGGTTTTTAGTTTCATATTTAAAAAATATATTAAAAAAGGCAACTGATAGAAATGTTCAAATCGATTGGAATTTTATTAAAACACAAGGCATTTATGGAAAAGAAATTGAGCCTGATACCTACCAATTGGCTATGTCAAATATGTTGATTTCATCAGGACATATATTCGAACATTTAGAACGAGGTGACAGCATTCGTGAACCAATAATGCGAAAATTTGATAATATTTTAGCAAATCCACCATTTGGAATTAAAGGTTTAAAATATGATGATTTTCGCTTAAATGAAGATATTAGAAATTCATACATTCCAATTAAAACAGATAATGCGGTTTCATTATTTATTCAAGCAATTATATGCATGCTAAATGTCAATGGAAAATGTGCGATTGTATTGCCTGATGGACAAGATTTATTCTCAAAATCAAATAAAACATTAATTGATGTGAGGGAATATTTGATGAAAACATGCGATTTAAAAGAAATTATATATTTGCCATCAGGAATATTTACTTATACATCAATTAAAACATGTGTGTTTTACTTTGTTAAAAAAGTAGAAGGAAGTGAAGTAATGGAAATAAAATTTAAAAAAAATAAAAAAACTAATGTTGAAACAAGAACAGATTATAAATTTTCAAGTGACCATAAAACAATTAGCGTTAAATTTTATGATTATAATCCTTACGAAAATGTTAAAAATTTATTGGTTGATGTTCCAATTGAAAAAATATTGAATAATTCATATTCATTAAATTATGCTGAATATTTAGAAAGTGATACAAATAATGAAAATGATGATGGTGAAGAACCCGAAAATGGAATTATTACAAAAACTCTTGGCGAAGTTTGTGAAATTAATCAGGGAAACAACTTAACTAAATCTGAAATGATGAATGGAATATACAGTGTAATTGGTGGCGGAAAAGTAATTGGAAATCATAATCAGAAAAATAGAGATGGCAATGATTTTACATTAACACGTGTTGGTGATATTAATATTAATTACATGACCAATCCATATTACTTAACAGACAATGGATTTTCAATAAAATCAAACCAAAATGAGGTTATTACAAAATATGTGTATTATTTACTATTACACAATAAAAATTATTTAATAAATTTGTATCAAGGTTTAGGGCAAAAAGTAATTTCTAAAACAAATTTAAAATTAATAAAAATTCAAATCCCTTCACTTGTTGTGCAAAATGACATTGTTCAATATTTAGATTTTATTTATGAAAAATCAAATAAAACAAGCACTGAAAAGATTAACGAATTAAAACAATTAAATGAATTTTGTTTAAATAATCAGATGAAATTTGGGAATAATATTAACAAAACACTTGGAGAAATTTGTGAATTTAACATTGGTGGAACACCTTTAAGAAATAAGAATGAATATTATGACAATGGAACTAATTTATGGCTTTCTGTAAGAGAATTAAATGGAGGATATATTTATGATACAAAAGAGAAAATAACCGATTTAGGTGTTGAAAATAGCAGTGTAAAATTATTTAAAAAAGATACAATATTATTCTCATTTAAATTGAGTATTGGTAAAACAGCAATTGTTGGAAATCCATTGTATACAAATGAAGCAATTGCTGGAATATTAAGCAAAGATGATGATTTATTGAATAGTAAATATTTATATTATTATTTATCAATAAATGATTTTTCAAAAATGTCATCAGGACTTTTAGGTGCAGGTTCATTAAATAAAAAATCATTGGCTGAAATTAAAATTAAAATTCCATCACTTGATAAACAAAAAGAAATAGTTGAATATTGTGACCGAAATTGCAAATTGATTGAACAACTTGAGAATGAAATTAAAAATAATAAAAAAATGGCAAAAGAATTTCTGGATAATATTTTAGGATTATCATCTGAGATGAATGCCACAAGTGTTGAAATTATTGATGTTGATTTAAAAACGCATGGGTTAGAAGATGAAGACATGTGCGAAGAAGAATTGTGTTTTTATAAAGGCTCAATTAAAGAAGAACAAGAAGAAGAAGAAATATTTTTAAAAAAGTGAGAATTTATAAATTTGAAAGAAGAAAATAAACTCTGATAAATTAATGTTGATGTGAATTATTTTTTAATTTAAAAGTTTTTGAATATTTTAAATTAAAATTAAAATTAATATTCACATGAATATAAAAATTGAAATAAAATTATATTTTTATTTATTTGATATACTAAATGTCACACGAAAAAAAACTTCGCTCTTATCAAATTGAAGCATTGAAATCAATTGGGGATGAATTAATCATCAATGATTCTAAAAAATATATTATGTGAAAATAAATTTCAAATAATAAATCAAAATATTGATAAATGGGTTATGTTTGAATGTGTTAAGATGTAAAAATTCACATTAAATAATCATATTCGTTGTCATTTTCATGATTAATTTTTTTATTTTCATTGATGAAAAAATGTTCAATTTTATCATGGTTTTTAAACACAAATCCATCATATTCAAGAAGTTCATTAATTTCTAAATTATCAATAAATATAATTATGTAATAAAATTTATTTGAATTTATCTTGCATATTTTTAATTTAGACCTTTCATTTGAATTATTTATAGAAATTAAATTAGAAAAACTGTTATGAAAATTTCTTAACAAATGTTCATTTAAATATGGTAAATTATTTATTTTGAAAACGTATGTTGGAGTTGCATTGATATTAGAAGTTGTTTCTTTAATTTTATTGAAAATTTTATTTACATTTAAATCACACATATTATTTAAAATTAGTGATACATTTGTGTTAATGATTTGGTGCAAATTAACAGTTCCACATAGCACATTATTTTGTAATTCATGCTCATTCAAAACTTGTATTTTTTGAGAATCAATCAAATAATGCAAATTCGAAAACAAATTTTCATTCTCCAACAGTACAACACATTGATTTATAAAAGTTGTAAAAAAATTTTCATAAAATATTAATTTGCGCATTTTAAATTCACGGGCATCTTCGATTGACATTGGAGTAATTATATTACATTCATCAAATTATTTTTAAATTCTTTCAGATAATATTTTAAAATAATTGTCTATCACATACATTATTATCAATGTTTAATAAATAATGCATGACTTAAAGAAACATATAATTGAAGAAGAAAAATAATAAATATTTCATTTAATATTTATTTAAACAAAAAATGTATGAAGACAAAAATATTTAATTGCAATCATGTAAAAATTATATGAGAATTGTGATATAAAGAGATTTAAAATATTAGTACATTAAATCCACATGACAGAATTGGCAAATATACATGCAATCACATCACATTTAAATAAGTTAAAAACAACTAAAAATTTTAATCATTTTTTATTAATTACTAAAGAAATTATACGAGTTCAATCATCAGATAAAAATATTAGAGTGTTAAATACGTCAAACGCAAATTTTGTTAATGAAATAACTGGCACCATGGGGACAAACATAAATAATTTATATTTCAATGCATCTGACATTAATATGTTAAATATTAGCAATTTATTTAACAATGATTATAAATTGTTTAAATTTGTAAGTCAGTTGATGAATAAACAAACATTGATAAAAAAAATTAGCAGACAAATAAACAATTTAGTAAATAATAACGATAGTTTAGCTAGATTAATTAAAACATTTAATTATATTATATTATTTAAAATTATGCACACAACTCTTTCAAAAAAAACAATCGAAAATGTACATGAATTTAAATTGTTAGACCAATTAAATGAAATCACTGCAACATCAGAAACTATTTTTAAATTATATTTATTGCGAAACAATGATATCACAATTTTTTTAAATTCAATCAATTATGATTCATTTTCAATGAATTTAAATGAGATAGAACAAGAACAAATTTGCGAAATATTAACATTGTTTCGTTAATATGCATATTTTAGAAATCTTATCTTCATTTTTTGGCGTAAGCAATAAATTAATTATATCTTGTTTTTTTAATTTACTATATTTTTTATGACCTTCATTTTTGCATAATTGTTTAAGTTCAATAACGCTTAAATTTATTAAATTGATATCTTTCATCAAACTTCCATTTAATATAAACATCATTTAATAGTTTAAATTAAATTATTTTCATATTTTAATTGAATATACATTTTACGAACTTAAAGAAAATATATTTTATGAATTATTTTATGAATTATTTTATACTATGGCATTTATTTCTTCGACAATTTGAATAGAATTTAAATAACACAAATCGGGTTCGAAAAAAAATACCAAAGCTTTTAAAAATTCTACACTGTCAATGTTACATAATGCTGCATGAAATTCACTTTCAATAAATAATTGCTGATCATTTTCATATGCTTCCAATTTGCTTTTTCCATCAAATGAACGTGTAGTTATAGTTGATGAACAATAATTAATTGTATTTCTAATTTTATTTAGCCATTGGATATAATTTGGATTTGAACGATATTTATTTTCGAGTGCTTGAATGTAATCCCACAAATTATTATTTCCATTTTTAAAATTGTGTGATTGTAAATGCTTGATAAATTTATATTTTAGTGCAGGAAGTAGTAGTTCCATGTTTATAATATAACTTTGCATTAAGTTTTTAAATAATAAAAATTGAAAAATATATTATGAAACAATGAATTTACAAACCATATTTAAATGACAAAATCAACAATTTATATTCTTGAACTTGAAAATAATAAATATTATATTGGACGAAGCAACTGTTCAAAAAAACGAATTTTGCAACATTTTAACAACAATGGAAGCGAATGGACTAAATTATACAAACCAATTAGAATATTATCACAATTTAAAGGTGATTCATGGGATGAAGAAAAACATACATTGATAACAATGAATACTTATGGCGTAAATAATGTCCGCGGAGGATCATATTGTAAAATACATTTAACTGAAAGTGAAAAAGAAAAAGCAATGCAAACAATTTTATCAGTTATGGACAAATGCTATAAATGTGGAGAACCAGGCCATTTTGCGAATGAGTGTTCAATTGATAAATTTGAGCAAAAAGAAGACGTTTTATCAGAACATGACATAGCAGTCATTAAACCTATTGACGAAGAATGTAAAAGTGAACAAATGAAAGATATGGTAAAAAGTGATAAATATAAATTTGTGACAAAACTAATATCTATAGTTCCTTTTAATTTTGGAAATTATGAAGAAATAATAAAAATGACAGAAAGTATGTCACCATTTGATGACATTTTAATTAATAATGAAGAGCATTTTAATATGGATGAGAGACAAATAATTTATGAACTTGATATTAATAATGTTGAAGATTTAATTAGAAATAATAACATTAGTGTAATTGATAAAACAAGATGCATTAAATGTCTTAAATATGTTCGATTCCGATATGAACTTTTAGGGATTGAACCAGTAAATGGACATATTTCAATTAAACTTTTCAATTATTTAATATGCATTAGAATATTGCCAAATGGGCTTATAAAATACTGTAAAAGTTTGGGAGAATTAAATGCAGAAGATTTTTATACATTCACTTTTAAATAAATTATTATGCAATGAATGATTGAGTTAAATTTCAATATTTTTAATATGATTTATTTTTTTGCTAAATATTCTAGTTTTATATTTTAAATACGCTTGCTTGAAATATAAATATTTTGCAATTTAAAACGTTTTTGAATAATATTTTAAATTAAAAAATTACTAAATGTTATTTTTATTTAAAAAAATAAATCACCTCCATTGCCAATTATTTTTATTTTCAACTGATTTTTCCAATTTATTTAATTTATCATTTAATTGTTTTTGTTGAATTTCCATGTTATTCATTTCTTTTTTGTGTTGAATTTCCATGTTGTCAAATGAGTATTTATATTGGATTGATAATTTTTCATTATTTAATTCCATAATTTTATTTGTAGTATATTGATGATATGCTCCAAATGTCATTGCCCCAAGAGCTCCTTGAAAAAATATTTTTAATGTGTCGGTTGAAATCAAATATATTCCTTATTAAATATACTATGGAATATTTTTTAATTATATTTTTTAATTATATATTTTAATTACAATCATATTTTGATAAAAATTTAAAAATAAAATATTTATATTTTTTATTATAAATATTTAAGAATGGAAGAATTATTTAATATTGATGATGTTATTATAATTAAAAACACTGATTTAAAAAAATATAAAATAATTAAAATAAATAAAAAAACATTCAAATGTATCAATGAAAAAAATGATGAATTATTAATAAAAAAGAATAATGTTGATTTTGAAAAATATTATTCAACTGATGATGATGTTGTATATTATGTTATGATAAAATATTTGAACAGTGAATATGAATATGAATACAAAACTATGAATTTATTATTTGATAAATTGTCAGAATATTATGAAATTAGTGATATTTTAAAAAAACAAATTTATGATAATATATCAACTAATGATTATCATTATGAACATACAACTTCTAATAACACAACATATTCTAATGTTAAAATTAATATTTATAAAGTTGATGTAAGTGACAATTATACTTCTGAACTTAAATGTACATGCCAATCAGGATTTAAAGGATTTGGTGCTTTTTGCAAAAAACATAATGATTAAATTATTTTCCTAAATATTCTACTTTTATATTTTGAACGCACTTAAAATATAAAAAATTGAAATAAAAATATATTTTTTATTTAATACAAAATAATTACAATGAATATTCAATATGTTTATATGATTAAGACACGTGAATTTGTAAGAATGAATGAGAATATTTTTAAAATTGGAAGAACAGAACAATTAAATCTTGGAAGATTTAATTCCTATGATAAAGGAAGCGTATTATTATTTCAATCAATTTGTGAAAATTGTCGTGATTGTGAAAAAATGATAATAAAAAAATTTAAAGAAAATTTTATACATAGAACAGATTTTGGAAATGAATATTTTGAAGGCGATTGTAATAAAATGATCAGCATACTTTGTGATATAGTTTCATGTAAAAAGTTAGATACTCTCGAAAATAAATTATTAACTTTATGTGAATTATATACAACAGAAATTGATAGACTTAAAATAAAATGTAATGAATTGGAGGATAATTTAAATTGTCAAATAAATAATTATAAACATGAATTATCAATGTTGAATGATACACATTCAATTAAAGTTGATAAATTTAAAACAAAAATTGATGAATTAAAAAATAACTCAAAATTTCAAATAAAAATAATAAATGAATTAATGGAAGATATTCCTAATAAATTGTTGTATGATAGAGAATGGTATTATAATAATTTTTATAATGATTTGAGTAAAAATCTAAATATCAATTGGGAAATAATTAAAGCAAATCCTGATAAACCTTGGAATTATAGATACTTAAGTAAAAATTTAAATGTTACATGGGAAATAATTAAAGCAAATCCTGATAAACCTTGGAATTATAGATACTTAAGTGAAAATCATAATATTACGTGGAAAATAGTTAAAGAAAATATTAATAAGTCATGGAGTTATTTGGGATTAAGTGTTAATCCTAATATTACATTAGAAATTGCTAAGTTAAATTCCAATAATCCTTGGGATTACGAGATGTTGAATTATCCTAGAATTATTATTAGTAAAATAACTAAGTATTACTATAATTTAGTTTGTCCTGATGATATTCGATTAAAATATTTGCGTGAATTAAAAGTTCGTTTTATAATAAAAAATAATTAAAAAAAATAATATAACCGCATTTTGCAATAATGATTCAAGCATTGAGTTATTTAAAAAATGTGGATTTTCTGTTATAAATGATATGGCACGTTTTCCACCAATTGAAAACATAAATAATAAATAATTTTGTTTTAAATACCAAATGATGTCATGATTTTTTTAATGCAACATTAATTATTATAAAATAAATCGCCTAAATATTATCATTCTATATTTTGAACGCACTTAGTCAAAATATAAAAATATTTCAACATAAATATAATTATTTATATTTTATAAATGGCTTTAATAATTGATGTCGAAACTACTGGCTTGCCCGAGCATGGTTCATTACCATTTGGAGAAAATCCACCATATAATCAATTAAATAAATATGAAACTGCTCGTATGGTTCAAATTAGCATGATGTTGTGTAATGAAAATCTAGAACAAGTTGAAATGTTTGATTTTATAATTAAAACGGATGGATTTAATATTGAAAATTCAAATTTTCATGGAATCACAAATTCAATTTCTTCAGAAAGAGGAATATCTTTCTCTGAAGTTGCCTTAATTTTGTCAAATAAATTAAAACAAGTATCTCATATTATCACACACAATGCTAATTTTGATATTTCTATTATTAAAAGTGAATTATGTAGGCTATCACTAAGTTCAATTATTGAAGAAATTAATTCAAAGCAAGTTTTATGTACGATGAATTTAACAAAATCAATTGTTAAAGCAAAAAATAAATATAATAAAATTAAACATCCATCACTATCTGAACTTTATAAATTTGTTTTCAATAAAAACATTGAAAATGCACACAATTCAAATTATGATGTGATTAATTTGCATAGTTCTATCAAACAATTATATAACACGAATGTATTAAAATTTAATTCGCAATTTACATATGTTCCTATTCAAATTGAAAATATACCTCAAATTCAAACATCAATCCAAGCAGTAGAACAACCCGAAAACAAATGTTCACAAACAACATCAAATTTAAATAATTTAAAAGTTGTTGAACTTAGACAAAAATGTAAAGAATTTGGCATTTGTAAATACAGTAAAATGAATAAAAGTGAATTAATAAATGCGTTGGAATTAATTAATGTGACTAGTGAATAAAATTATTTATTATTTCTCTTATTTTTATTTTCATAAAAAAATTGAAAATAAAAAATATAATAATTATATTTATACAAATGCCTCGCGATTTAGAATATGAAAAAAATAATATTGGATATGATGAACCGTATCCTGAAGGTGGAATAAAATGTAAAAATTATGAATTATGTAATGCCGTTTTGCCTGATTGGTGGTATGAGTGTAAAGAACAATATATATGTACTAATTGCGATATTGACTTTGGAACATGGGGTAATGATGAAAATGCTCATTATGGTAAAGGCGAATTAATATTTATTGACAATTTAGAATGTCCCATATGTTTGGAACATAAACGATGTGTATCACAGCCAAGATGTCAACATTTTGTTTGCATTGATTGTTTTAAACGATGCCATTTTTTAGATCAAAGTAATGATGGGTCGCCCAAATTTCCTTATGATAGTGACATTGAAGAAGAATATAATGAAGAATCTGATGACTCTAAATGGGATGTTGATTATCCATTGATAAAAATATATAATGAAATGTGGAATGAGTGGGATGATGCTAAAAGAGAAAAATATGATGATGAAGAATATTTAAGAGTTTGTCCTTTATGTCGCAAATAATGATTTTTTAATTTAAAAAGTTTTTGAATATTTTAAATAAAAATTTCACGTTGTTCTTTTAATTTGTCTCGATTTATTTGTGTATAATTTTTTTTTGTTATTCCAAATAAATATCCAATTAAATCCCAACTAAATGGAGGAACTCTTGTCGATAATAAATTTTCTAATTGAATGTTTTTATTATTATAGGGGGTATTATTATTATTATTATTATTATTATTATTATTATTATTAT
>Ga0208718_1000059_pt1 | contig 21272 bp, 22 predicted proteins | sample LakMenE29Apr09ns_FD_150743 | JGI IMG/M metagenome (GOLD analysis project Ga0208718, IMG submission 150743) | Freshwater microbial communities from Lake Mendota, WI - 29APR2009 deep hole epilimnion ns (SPAdes) | ecosystem: Environmental > Aquatic > Freshwater > Lake > Epilimnion/Euphotic zone ...
ATAATGATTAGTGATATCAAGTCATATATTCACGCGATGCTTTATATGAAGGCATTTAATCATGTGAACAATATTATTGTTTATTTTGATGAACCGACAATTTCACTTGACTACAATGAACACGAATTTCACGCATTAATCAAGCGAAACTGGGTTGAAAATCAAATACCCAATATTGTCTTATCGTCGGCAACACTTCCGCGTGAAAGTGAAATAAAAGATACGATTTTGGATTTTAAATCACGATTCGTTGGTGGTTATGTTACGTCTATTATTAGCCACGACTGCACAAAGTCGATACCGATTGTGAATAAAGACAACTATGTCGAGTTGCCGCACTTTTTATTCGAAAAATATGAAGATGTAATTGTATCGGCTGAACATTGTCTTAACTATAAAACATTGTTGCGTTATTTTGATTTAGGACAAGTTGTAAAATTTATAATGTATGTGAATGAGCGCGGGCATTATGTAAACCAGACACGTCTTGCAGTTGATCGATACTTTGATGATATTACAAGTATAAATATGACAAGTATTAAAATATATTACTTGACACTTTTGAAGAATATTAAACCCGAAGCATGGGGTGAAATATATGAAAAAATGAAGGAAGAACGTAAGAAAATATTTGAGTCGAATATCTATTTCACGACCTCGGATGCACATACGCTGACTGATGGTCCTACGATTTTTCTTACCGGTGATGTCGAAAAAATAGCAAAATTTGCAATTCAGAATTCGAAAATACCAGCACAAGTAGTAGATGACCTTATGTTAGATATTGAGCACAATAATATGTTGTCGGATAAAATAGACGTGCTTGAGAAGGAAATACAAAATATCGAAGAAGAAAAGGAGAAAATGCGAAGTAGTGATGATAATAAAACTAAAAGTGGCGGAGGCGGAGGCGGCAGTGGCGGCGGCAGCGGTAGTGGAACAATCGTAGACACACGAGAGATACGTGAGAAACAGCAAATGATTGATATTATTAGAACCGGTGTTCGGCGTATTGCCTTAAACGATATTTTTGTGCCAAATAAATTGGCGCATTTGCGACGATGGACTGGACGCGAAGAGTATAAAAATGAATTTTCTGCAAATCTTGATGAACATATTGTTGAAAATATTATGTTGCTGCAGATTGATACACATTGGAAAATATTATTACTTATGGGTATCGGCGTCATTACAAATCACACAAACGTAAAATATAATGAAATCATGAAAGAACTTGCCCAAAACCAAAAACTATACTTCATTATTGCGTCATCTGATTATATCTATGGAACCAATTATCAGTTTTGCCATGGATATATTAGCAAGGATCTGAGTGATATGACACAAGAAAAGACGATTCAGGCGATGGGACGTGTTGGACGGAATAAGTTGCAGTTGTCGTATACGATTCGATTTAGAGATGATGAACTGATTAAGAAAATATTTATGCCGTCATTGAATAAACCGGAGGTTGCAAATATGAACCGACTTTTTAATTCGGCGTAGAAATGTGAATGTGAATGTGAATGTGAATGTGAATGCGAATGTGAATGTGAATGTGAATGTGAATGTGAATGTGAATGTGAATGTGAATGTGAATGTGAATGCGAATTATGTACAATTTATAATATTATTTTATTTGTAATATTATAAATATAATTATTTAGGAAATGACTATTCCACAGACATATAGCACCCGAGGTGTTCTTTCTAGTAACGATGCAAATTCGATAATATTATTCAAGTGTGATGGATGTAGTGAAACAAGTAAACATCTCACAAGTTTTGTGAGTTCTCCTGATACCGATACAAGTTACTTGTGTGACGATTGTATCAAGAAATATAAATCGTGAAATTATACAGCATATTTTGATTTGTATCCCAATATTCTGTCTTTACTTTTGTGCCTTTTTCCATAAATGTATGCGATGTAAATCCAGTTATTACTTTACTCCACATGCTTTTCACTTGGTGGGTGTGGGTGTGGTCGTGGCCATGAGTATGATTATGCCATTTTACAAAATTCGGCGAAGTCTTGTGCAATTTTACGCCACCAATAATCACCATTCCGCCTGCGCCTGTAGTCATATACTTTGCTTGTCCATCTATTGAATAGTGTTCTAAATTGTGATTATGTCCGTTTAGGTATAAATGGACGCCACTGCTGTTTAATATATCTTGAAAATCTTCCACATCTATTTCGTCTGCTTTATGGTGCCCCAAGACAAATACCCATTCGTTTCCTGCGGCATTGGTATTCTTACCGGCATTAATACTGGACAATGTCGCATTAAACCAATCAAGTTGTGTTTTGCAGTCTTGTTGAATAATATTTTCATGAAACATGCATTCGCCTTCCATGGGTGCACATGACGGGTATTGTATACTACACGGATCCCACTTTGCGCGGTCATCTCCTCTATAGTCGGCAATACATGGATTTGTATCTAGGACGATAATATTAAGAACAACAGATTCGTTACCTACACCATCAAGAACAACCCTTTTATGATAATATCTCGCATCCATATTCCATGTTGGTATTGTTTCGTTCAGTGCTAACTGCGCGTCAGGATTAAAACCATAATCATGATTACCCAAAGTATTATACCAAGGCAAACCAATATTCCCAAACAATTCCACATAGTCTGCACTGACTTGAGGGTCACTTGTGTTATGAATCCCGCAATAGTAGAAATTATCGCCCGTGTTTAATACAAGTTTTGGGTTGTATTTTTCAACGTATACCGACATCGCAGCGGCAGTATTTTCGGCATTTCGCAAATGATACCCACCAAGTGCGGCTGACCCCCAATCACCTACTGAAAGAATACGAATATCTCTAGGGGTGTATTCTGTATTATATTTCGGTGCGGTATCTACCGGCAATGCGGCAACACATGAGCACAAAAGAAAAGGAATTAAAAGAGGAAGTCGGTTATATTTATTCATTTATCTAAATGGAGAAAAGTATTTTTGGGTTGGAGGAGGGGAGGGGTGGAGTTTGGAAGTATTATATCTTATAGTTATTTATCTAAATAAATATAAATTAATATAATATTTAAGCTATTTTATATAGTTTAATAAAAAGTAGGCGTAGTTTTACACTTCTTGCCATTTTGTGAACTACAATTTAATAAAGAACTTTTTGGTTTAAAACCCTTTACCTTCAAAGACTCTAATAATTTATTTCTATTTTCAAAACCTCTTATTTTTAGTGGTTTAAATCCTTTGCCATAAACGACGTAACATCGTTCTTCGAGAATCATTGTGGTATATATTTTATATATTGTGAGAAAATATTATGCTACATTATGCTACATTATGCTACATTATGCTACATTATGCTACATTATGCTACATTATGCTACATTATGCTACATTATGCTACATTATGCTACGTTATGCTACGTTATGCTACGTTATGTTACTTTACTTCATAAGAAAATTCTAAAAAATCCCAAAAGTAATTATCTGCCAGTGGTCCTTTATGATATATATCTTTCCGCATTTTTTCAGATGTGAAATTATTTCCTTCTATATTTTTCATTTTTAGTCTATATACCGAAACCTCATAATAGTAAATATTATTTTTGTGTTCTATGCGAACCTCAACTATATCGTCATCAACATGTGACTCTTTTCTAAGAGGAATGTCTTGTAAATTTTTTATATAAAATTTATAACGGAAACATTGTTTATCCTGATTGCTATTAAATATATCTTCGTGTATATCTTCATAGTAGTTAAACGAATTTTTATTTACAGATGGTCGCATAATGTAGTCAAGGAACGTATATTTACTTTTGTCGATTTGTCTTACGTATTTTCCATCTCGCAGTTTATATCGTTTCATAACTTTGACAAGTATATGTTCTTGTAAATCAAATGGTAGCTTTAACAACACTTCCATTGGAATAAATATAAATAATAGTGTAATAATAACTACTATTTATATTTTAAGTTGGTTTGTGTAAGTATAAATTCAAGTGCGCAGATTACATTTTTAAAAAACACCTCCCCGAAGTCGCAAGACTAAATGGAGCGTTGACTCTTTTTGTATATTATAGTCTGCCAGTGTCCTACCATCTTCTAGCTGTTTTCCTGCAAAAATTAAGCGTTGCTGGTCTGGAGGGATCCCTTCCTTATCTTGAATTTTTATTTTAACTGATTCAATCGTGTCACTATCTTCTACATCAAGTGTTATTGTTTTACCCGTAAGAGTTTTAATAAAAATTTGTTTACTCATATCAGTCGTGTTGTGTTTCTTAGTTCCTTGATTCTATATTCTATACAGATATTATTTTTAAGTATGTTCTGCAATGATATAACAAAAGCTATTAAAATATGCAAGAACTTCAATTTTCGGCAGCATTATCGAGTGCATCCATAGTCGCTTTTTCTTCGATTTCCTTTCTCTTCTTTTCTTCTAAATCGTCAATTATTTTATTTGCCGCTGCCAGTTTATCGAAAATCGTAATTTTACACGACTTGCTTGACGTCCATCCTTTTTTTAAATCCGGATGCTTTTCGATTTTAAAATATTCTCGCTCTCGTGAATGTTGTCGGTCAATCCATTCGCGATAATATACGACGTATTTTTTCATCATATGATGCTCTAAACCTTTAGGTAAAGATTGCGCACTATGTTTTCTATTTCTCTTTTTCATTTTGGTTGATTTCTGGGGTTCTCCCGTTTCTCCCTTTTCTCCCGTGTTTGTAGTCTCTGGTGGCGGCGGGATAATACTATGCAGAGGTATCACTTTGGATGCTAAAATAGTTTCCATTTTTATATTTGTAAGTATATTAAATAATGCAATAAATAACAAATAACACCCCCCCCCCCCCCGTATTTTCATTTATATTTTTTTATGTTTCTAAAATAGATAGCTAGATAAACATATGAACCTTGATTCTAAAAGTAAGTATTATATTGAGAGTGTTATTGTTATTATTTTTGCCTCTGTCACTTTATGTTTTTGTGTCGGATATTGTATTGCCAAGAGATATAATGTTTAGAAAATTGATTTAAATAAATGACCATATATTATGTAAGCAACCAACACAACAAACCACTCAATACATCGTCTTTGTATAACAACAATGGCCGGCAAGAGCAAATCAGGAACCAAGAGCAAATCAGGAGCCAAAGGTGGTTCCGCAATCAAGACTGCAATGTCTGCGCAAAATAACCCGGCGGCGCGTATTCGAATTCCGCAGACTATTGGACTTCCAGGACAAATCGCGAACAATGCGGGTGGATACTCATTCCCTCTGCCTCTTGAACAAGAATGGATGCGGTACTTGATTATCGGAAGCAAGTCAGACAATGGAAGCTACTACCAATGTGGTGGCGCGATTGCAACCACGATTTCGAAGTGTATTATGGCAGCAGTTTCTTCACCAGCTACATGCGCGCATTTGATTCGAGATATTGTGGACGTGTCTGTAAGCGCGCGTGCACCCAAACAAGAGATGACGATGATGTCACTCGCTGCGGCGATCGTCTTTCCGCCTGACAACGCATGCAAAGCACAGGCACTGGCAGCACTCAATCAGGTATGTCGTATTCCAACACACTTATTCATGCTTGTGCAGTATATTCGGGACCTTTCGCAAGACAAGCCGAATTTTCCAGGTAAGGGATTCGGGAAAGGGGTGCGACGGGCTTTGACAGAATACTATACTTCGCGCAATGGACTGGAATTGGCGATTTTGGTGACAAAATACAAAAATCGTGAAGGGTGGACACATGCAGATTTGATTTCGCTGCTCCACATCAACCCTGTGGCAATGAAAGATGATGGAGGACGACTTGTATTGGAATGGATCATGAAGAAGGACAAACCTGAGCGCAAGGTTGCGGCGAATCCATCGAAGGGGATCGTGGCGACAACACTGCCTGCAAAAATGGAGAGGACAGAATTTCTGAAACGATTGGTGGCGATTCCGACGCCGGACAGAGACATGGGTGGAGCAGCAGCAGCAGCAGCAGCAGGAGAAAGCAAAGGATTTATGAAAACGATTGCGAATGCAATTGGGTCAGTTATGGGTGGAGGTGGTGCTGCTGCTCCCCCTAAAGAGCAGACCAACGTTCTGTCTACATCGTCACCATCGCAGAGACTCAATGTGATGTTTGAAATCGTTCATCCTGAGAGCTCCATGTGTGGGCCATTGAAGTTGATGATTCAGGACACAGAGACACTTCAAAACCTCCGGCAAACGTTCATCGACATTGGAATTGGGACGAGTTTCGTCTTTCGCTACAACGGCAATGTCGTTTCTTCGACCAAGTCTTTGCGCGACATCTCATATGACACAAACAAGAAGATTTACCTGTGCGCAGGCGTGGAGCCGGTTGTTGAGCCTATATCAGCAGCACCTGTAGCGGCAATTGCACCTACGAAAGCTGCAGAAGAAGAACCGAAAAAACCATCCGAAGACCCCCTCATTGCAACTGCGCGGTTCCTCAAAGCATTGCTCGAACTGGCAAAGACGGGGGAAAAGAAAGACACGACTACTGCTATCGCGCTGATGGAACAGAACAAGAAAATCCAGCGTGAACATTTGCCAACAGAGCTTCTGAATACGCCGCAAATCTGGAACACGCTTTTGAGCGGAATGGGAATGACTGCATTGGTTCGAAATCTTGGAAAATTATCGCAAGTCGGAGTTGCATCAACAAGGTCGCAGGATATTATTCGAATGCTGACGGATCCCAAAGCAGTCAAGGATTCAAAAATTCACCCACTTCAAATTCTGGTTGGGATGAAGACGTATTCGCAAGGGAAAGGCGACCTTGGCTCAATGACGTGGACAACAAATTCGTCCATCACGGCCGCGCTTTCGACAACATTCCGCCAGGCATTTGGAAACATTACACCTACGGGAAAACGATTCATGTTTGGACTGGATGTATCTGGAAGTATGTCGATGTGTATGTGCGCAGGCGCAAAAAATATCACACCTCGCGAGGGTTCAGTTGCGATGGCGATGATGACGCTACACGCGGAGGGAGCCCAAAACGTCCACATCTATGGATTCAGTAGTGTATTCTACAACTTCAATGGAAAGATTCGCCCTGAGATGACAATTCAGCAAGCGATTGACGCCACGGATGTGCCCTTTGGGGCAACGGATTGCGCCTTGCCTATGATAGAGGCGCGTAGAATGTATTTACAGACTGGAATTGTGTTTGATGTGTTTTGCATATATACTGACAATGAAACATACGCACCGAATATTCATCCCCAAGTGGCTCTGGAAAATTATCGCAAAGAAACAGGAGTTGATGCGAAACTAATCGTGATTGGAATGACATCAAACATGCTGACAATCGCCGACCCAAAGGACAAGAATACACTAAACTTGGCAGGATTTGATACGGCAACCCCAGAACTCATCAGCATGTTTGTGAGAGGACAGATTTGAAAAGAATGCCGGCTAATATGATGGAATAATGCAGGGAATATATTATTACTTTTTTTAGTAATAATATATTTTATAATTATAAATTAATTTATTATAAATTAATTTATAATTATAAAATAAGATGAAAAATATAACTTTGAAATATTACAAAGGAAAAAAGAGTAAATGTTTTAATCGCACAAAAAGGAATAGTAAACAAAATGCGGTAGTGGATTCACATTTACATATGCGTCCATTTGGAGGCCAGCCTATTGAATTTAAAAAGATGATAAATATTTTAAATAAAAATGGAATTCTATTTGCAAATTTGGAAGGTATTGGCCAAAAACTACCAGCAATGAATCCGTGCACATATTATAAAGATTGCCCTAGAGTAAAAGTAAAATCGTCTATAGTAAATGATATTATGAATGCGCAGTTAGTATTAGATAACAATTTACATAAAACAGGAGTAAATGGCGTAAAAGTAAATTTATCAATGACATTTCCTGACTTGTCAAAACCAGACGAAGTAGTTGATGGTATACATTTTTTAGATAAAGAGTATCCTGGGTTGTTTACATGGATGGGGGAAGTAAATGTAGTAAAACAGGCATTATTTAAAAATGGTTATACCCCTGTTTCGTTGCAATATGTTTCAAAATGGGCTCCCTTTATGGATATTTTAAGAAAAAGAAAGATCCCATTGTCACTACATTTAGACTTAGGAAACAATAAAGATAATTTTAAATACTTACCATTACTTGAACACATATTAAAATCATACCCTAAAAATAAAATTATATTTTCACATCTTTGTTTAAGCCGCGAGTTGACAAATATTAACTCCGAAGAGCACACACAAGTATTGCATGATCTATTAAATAAGTATAACAATGTATATTTCGACATTAGTTGGAATATCTTACATCGCCAAAAATTTAAATATGCAAATCAAAGACAACATTATGTTGATTTAATGAATAAACATCCTACAAGATTTTTAACAGGAACAGATTTCGTATCATATATAAGTAAAACCGAAAAAACATATAAAACGGAATTAAAAGAGACTAGTAGTATATTAAAATATTTAAATAACTATGCTTATATGCGCATCGTATTGGGACAAAATTATTTAGATATGATTCGCTCTACATATAAAGCTCCTAAGATATGTTGAAGGCTATGACTATGACTATGACTATGACTTATTAAAGTCTAAATCTTTGGTTGTATAACTCTATATAGTCGTTTAATTGTAGATTTATGTTTTCACCCCTTTTCCCAACGATAAATTTTTTCATTAACTTTTTATCAAACATGTAAACGTCTATTTCCTTATTGTTATTTATTATACTTTTAGCAAAACGATGCACGCCATCTATTATAAATAAATTGCTATCCACTATTATAGGATATTTGGTATCACTTTCTTTAATTCGCTTTACTTCATCCTTATATTTTTCATCTGTTTGATGTGAAATAACATCGGATGGTTTGGTGTTATTATTCCAACAATTTAAATCCAAGTTAAAAAGAAGTTTGGATGTTTCTAGTTTATTTTTTTTGGGTTTTTGTAAATTAATATAGGCAAACATTAGCGCAATTGAGTATATATATTTATCATCTGAATAACATTCAATGCATATTGGCATAGTGGGGTACGTTAATGTATGGTATATACTATGGTGATATAATATATATATATATAGTTATAGTTATTTTTTACAACAAGAACGCTTCATTTTATGCCATACACGCTTCTTCGTTTTTTTACTCCAACACCAAAATCCGCGTTTGGGGTTGATACAACATGTTTCTTTTCTTCCTCTTACAAGACGACACCTTTTTGCTGTTTTATTCATGGCGTATTATATAATATAATGTTATATTATATATTATTTAGTTTTTTAATTTATATATCTAACCTATATAAAAAGATTGCCATGATATTATGTATCAATCACACAAAACATAATGGAAGTATCTCATCCTTCTGCGGGTAGTATAAATTATACAGATATTGTTAGAAAATTCAAAGAAATAAAAACAAATTACTATTCGGAACGTGGATGTATGATTTCAACGCTGAATGACAATTTTTCGAAACAATTCTTAGAAAAACATCCAAATCTTAAATGGCACGAAAAGTATAACAAACATGCTGAAGCGGAAATATTAACTGCGACGATACGTATAAATATATTTGGAAAGCCATTTGCGGTAAATTTGCATCGTCCTATAAAACAAGTCCATCGTTGGGAATATGAATATTTTTTTGGATTTGGGGGGCATAATGCTGGATTCTCTCGTGACCGGATTATTATGACATTTGCAGAAACATTTGACAAGGAACTTGACTTTGAATATTTGCTAATGGTGGGGACACTAGCGGACGCGGATGGAGATGGAGATGGAGACGCCTGTGTGTGCATTATCGATGAAAAGTATATAAAAAATGTTTTAAAACTATTGGTAATTGGTGGGTATGTAAAACAATGGAATGCATTCAACAATTTTAAAAAATGGTTTAAAGAACACGGGTTTGACTATGAAATGGATACAAGTAATGCGGAAACAATGACATCGTTTATTTTTGATGATTATATGCAGGAGCAGGATTGTATTTGCGAGGTTGTTGAATAAAATAATAGTTAAGTCTACTTAAAAATAGTAGGGAATATATTTTTTAATATAAAATTATAAACTAAAATAGAATATATAACCCCTAAAATTATATCAGTAAAAACATGTTGAGTAGTTGTCATACAACTTACTGATATTAAAATAGGAATTAATAAGGCTGGAATATAACCTATTACATTTTTTAATAAATAAAATGAATACATTGCAAAAGTGACATGTGCTGAAGGACAAGCATTATTTCCTTCGTGATCTATAACTTGAGTTTTTTTTAAAAAATATTTATCTGTTTTCATTCGCGATAATACATCATTTGGGAATAAATACCATATAATAGATAATCCTGTCATCATAATTATTCCGCCAACGACTATAATCGCAAAATGTTTGTAGTCACGAACACTTATTACGATTAAACCAAAAATGAAATAGTATATAAAGTTATAAATATAAACCCAATTATCATTTTCTCCAAAAATACTATAAAAAATTTTATCTATTTTTGTTTTTGGTATAATCTTCTCTTTTCTTAGCTTATTTTTTTTAGTCCAAAAATATTGTTGGTATACACCGATTACAAGATAAACTAATAAAATAATTAAAATATAATAGTCTTGTAGTTTTAAGCTGGACTTTACTGGATAAGGAACATATGAACGTATATTAAAAAATACATACGGAATAATAATAACAACTGCAACTAATATTATAACTAAATCTATAGAAAAATTTCCATGGTGTATTTTTATATCATTTGGATTTGTAAATGGTTCAAGAGTATTTCCTAACATTATCTTACTATGGTAAAAAATAACTATATATATACTTTACACATAATAAATTTTAAAATTTTATTAACCATGAATCATATCATGAACGACGGATCGCCCGTAATTTCACGAAGAACATGGTTTGTATATGCACGCGTCAATGCATCAGCTTCATAGTAGTTCCAGTATGTATCTTGAAGTCCTAGGTCTGTGCTTTTTTTATTACCTGTAATAACAACATTTGTAAATCGTGTTATGGTGCATTGATACTCGTGTTGCGGATAGTCATTTTTGACAAATGCACCTTTGCAATTTAGGTGCGCGTATTCAGGACGTTTTTCTCGAATCAGGTATGTTCTTCCGGGCTTCAGGTCGACAGGGTTGACAAGTTGAAGAGGGCGCATTGGTGTAATGTGTCGCGTTGTGATGTGACTATATCACGATTAAACAATATAAAACGTTTCAATTTTATATTGTTTTTTACACTATAAAATTGAAACCAAAAATGGGTATGTATATATCATCAACAAAACATAATAAACTAATACACCAAATTAACTTTATTATATTTTCAAACATGAACAGCGTTTCTACTAGAACTAAGACCGAGACAACGACCATGACCACGACCAAACAACTGGATTCAAAAAAGACGGCAAAGCGAGCACCAAGACAAAAACTTTCAAGGCATAAGTTACAATTTAATCCATTTGAAATACTAACAAAACATTCTATTGGAAATGCAGGTGAAGACTTTGTTTGCAATACTATTCCATGTGAAACATGCGGACACACATCGTGGCAGAACTTGAACAAAATACAAATGAACTATCCCGGAGTTGATTTGTATTGCAGCAACTGCTCCACGTATGTGCAGGTCAAAACAATGTGCAGCAAAAATGGGAAATGTCCGCTGTCTCAGTGCAGCAACGGAGCATGGAAATTCCCGACATCAAAAAACACGATTCGCGAAACGTTGAAGACCTTAAAGGGAAATATTCGTTATATTGCGGTGGTATATGACACCAATCATTTTGTTACAGAGGTAAGTATAACAGGACTACTATCGTCAAAAAATATACACTATACGGAAAATTACATAGTTTCAGATGACATCAAGTATTATCCTCTGCGGATTTTGCGGACATTGAAAAGTATATGCGAGGTGAAGTGAAGAATGGTGTGGTGGGTATTAACTAGTTTTTATTTGTTTATTCGTTTTTTATTATTTTTTATACCACCTTCAATTTTTCACCTATTTCTTTGTAATAGTGTCCATTATATGGGATATTTTTGGTAAGTGCCTTTGTCAACGTTTTGTCGCTTATTGCTAAGGATTTAATGCATTCGTATTTACATTCAAACTCTTTTACCAAGTTATTATTTGTATCATATTGTCCGACACCATTTTTGTATAACATTGGTGTTCCATTTATTTCTTCAAATTTGCTGGTTAACTCTTCATCGCAATTATTATATAACGTGTAGTAAAAACCATTTGCTAAACTAGTATTTTTTACCGGATTATCCAGTGCAGATGAAGACTCATATCCATTAAAATGTGCCGCCGTTTTTCTATCTATATACACATTTACTATTTTGGTTTTATCTTTATCTAGTTGAGCTATATAACCTATATTTACAACTTTTGTTTTTTTGTAGGTTGAATTTCATGTATAACATTTGGATCCAAATTTCGTTCAACTAGTAACCATCGAAACCCACAATATATAGTGCATTCTGTTATTGCTTTCATTACACTTGGTCTCTTTATATGTTTACTTTCATTCATTGCTTCTGTAACAGATTCATAAACTTTAACTAATTGTAATGTTTCGGGATTTATTTTTTGGAGCCTTGGTCCAAGGTGAGGTAGTTGTTGATTAAAACCGGTAACTATTTTCTTCTCTTGTTGTAAGTTCAATTTATGTAATATTTCTTTATTTGTTTGTTCTAAAGAATTAACTTTACTTAATAAAATTTTATTAGTATGTATTATTTCCTTTAATAAATCATTATCATTATTTGCAAATGTATTCATGGCATTTTCTTGATTTTTAAATTTTAAATTTTCAATTTCAATCAACAATTCATTTACTTTGTAGTTATAATTATCTATATTATCGTTAACTATTTTTAATAATATTTTATATGTTAAATTACCTCCAACTAAAAATAACTCATTTTCATTTGTATGATTTGGTAAATTTTTTACTATATTTGGTTTTATAATACTATGGCTGTGTAAAAAATGCTCAAAGTCTTTACTTTTATTTACACAGAAACAATCAAGTAATATGCATTCTTCATATTTACTTTTATGTTCATTATATCTACCCGTAATTCCTATTCTACTTTCTCCTATTTTTACAACATATGAACCATTTTCGTATGTTTTAACTTTAATAATATAAACCATATTTCCAGCATTATTAAATTGTTTGAGTAGAAATAGTTCATTGTCTAGTTCTTTTTGTTTAATTAATTTTTCTTCCATTTCTTTATTTTTGGTGGTTTCTATAGCAGACATTTCATTTTTTGTTTGTTCTAATTCTTTTTGTTTTTGATCTACTTCTTTTTGTAATTCATACAATCCGTTTAATCTTATTTCTTTAATTACTTCACAAACCCAATTTTGAAATTTTTGGGCAATCGGCTTCCTAGATCGAAACAGCACTTTATATAATCCTTTTTCTGTTAAAAAGGTCACATCTTGCATTCTTCCCGTGCTGTCAGTACTACTTACAGCACGCTTTTCTGATTCGTCAAAATCAATAATTGACATTCTTATGTTATTTATTTCTAGTATTATTCCAATATCACTTGCTCGAAATAAAGGATCGGTTTTTGTTCCTTTTATAACTACTTCTGTGTGCAAATCATTTGTATTGAATGCTTTTACTATATCCATTTTTGGTGTTGTAACACTATACTTTACACCATCTCTTTAAGCCCTTTATACCATATATATTATATATGAATTATGATACTATGGATATATATCACTCTCTAAATCTGTAACAATTTTGTTTGCTGAAAGTAGTTTATCTACTAATGAAATTTTCGACGATTTACTAGAAATCCAGGGTTTTTGGAGTTTTGCATGTTTCTCCACTTTAAAAAACTCTCTCTTTTTCGTATGTTCTTTATCCAACCATTCGTGGTAATATACGACATATTTTTTCATCATGTCCTGTGTTATTCCGTCGGGTAAATGTATTGCATTGTATTTCCTTTCTCTTTTTGTTCCATCGTCGGCAGTTCCTTTGCTATTTTTTTGCTGTTCTTCTCTTGTAGCGATTCTTAAATTGTCGAAACAATTGTTTAAAGGATTTCTGTCAACATGATCTACACTTATAGTATTTGTTCCTTTGCCATTACCCATACATCCTGTTATTACTTGGTGCATATGAATATTTAAACGACATGAAATATAACCATTCGACATTTTATACCAAGTAATTTTATTTCCTTTATTATTTGTTTTTTCATAATCTAATATTTTTTGGTAACTTGTCGGGCATAGTATGCAAAGCGTATCGACTTCACAATACATAACTATAATAGTGGTTCCATTTTCGTTGTAGATTTTCCATAGTGGGTTCTTTTCTTGATTAGATGTTCGCCCAATCGTTTTAATATGTCCTTGTATAAATTCTATCTTTGCCGTTTTATATTTGTCGCGAATATATGCATCTTTTAATGAAAATGTGTTACCAATATTCATGTCTATTTTGTCTTTGTCTTTGTCTTTGTCTTTGTATAACTTATATCGGGGAGGGGGCGTCCATAGTATGAACGCCCTTTACGTGTCATCAATTTTTTAGTATTATTAAATGCATAATAATATTAAAATAAAATTGTAATTCCAGTTGTGAAGCGCACACGCAATTTAATTGCTGTAAGCACTCTTGTTCCTCTAAGTTTCCCTAGAGGGAGGACTGTATCTTAAGCCGTTTCAGGTTGCTTAAACCTTCATTAACGACCCACATCCGTTCAGTCTCTGACGCCCTACCATAGACTAGCATATTAATATCGCCTTTAGGTAGTAAGCATGCGGATTGCCCAATCTTTTTCATTATTACCATACCCAAGTTCATTACTCTTGGCCACTTATTCCTTTCGGAGATAAGCTTGGTAGAAAAAGCTCTAAGGGGTTTCCCGAACAACAAGATGTGTTGCAACTCCGACGACAACAAGTCGGAATCACTAGCAGTTAGTCAAATCATCAATAAAGATGATGGTGAGGACATAAATGGTTTTCCATAGTAAGAGCTCACTTTACTATGGCATACTGCTTTTCGGCCCTTGTTCACAGCTAATATGATCATCATCATAATTAAGCATGTAGCTTCAAGGCCTCCCATACCAGACATGATACGGAGAACGTTGTAATTGGTGGCATAGACACGAACCTTGGCGGTCTTGGTGCCCTCTACTGTAGCATTGGACAACACGAGCTGAAGGGTAGCGTTGTCAATGCGAGAGAAGTTGCACGATCCACTTGGTTGATGCTCCTCGGGCCTAAGCGCGAAGGAATAAATATTGATACCAGTGTCAGGAGTCTTAGTGTGGTGCTGGTAAGGCTGGACAAGGTCGAAGTAAGTGCCTTCACGCTCAGAGAAACGATCCTGGCCGTTAAGCTGGAGCTTAGCGGTGACAACGGGGTTCTGACCCCAGCAGTGAAGGTCAAGAGAAGTCTCAGAGAGGACGAAAGTGCCGGCATCAGAAACACCAGAGTTCTCGAATGGGTTAAGTTGACCATAACCAGGAGCAAAGTTGGGCTGATCATAGCCGAGACCACTACTAACGGGAATGTCACCCTGATGCCACCAGTAAGGAGAAGAGACATCGACAGCACCGGCTTCATTAAAAAGACCAGAAGCATTAATGAATGAAGTGCTGGTCTGGGCAAGAGCATCATGACCACCGAAGGCGTGGATGGCATTGGGAAGAGCATCAACGGCGTCAGTGTAGTTGAAGGGCTGGGCACCGAGGAGCCTGTAGAGGAGCTGACCGCACTCAAGAGAAGAGCAGTAGTCAACGTTCTGATCGGGCTGGACAACCCAGATGAGCTCCTTAACGGGGTGGTTAAAGTTGAGCTTGATCTTGTTGGAAGAAGAGCCGACGGACTCATCGCCGGTGAACTGCAGCTGCTCAATAAGATACTCGTGGGGGTTCTGAGCCATACGTCTGCGCTCATCGGTATCCAAGAAGACGTAGTCGACGTAGAGAGACGCAGCGACGAGAGACTGGTTGTAAGCAGTGTTGACACGGCCACCAGCGGGAGAAGAACTGGAGTTGGGATTGCCGCAGCTGAGAGAACCGACAGCCCACAAGCACTCATCAATAGGGCGGATATCGAGATTGATCTTGACCTCGTGATACTGAAGGGCGATGAGAGGAAGAGCAAGACCGGGGTTACGGCAATACCAGAACTGGAAGGGGACGTAAAGGGTGGTCTCGGGGAGGGCATTGCGGGGGGCGCAAACCTGACGAGGAGCGTTAGCCTGGCAAGGACCATCGATGGGGTTAAAAGAGGGATCGGTGATGAAAGTGAGCTCGGTGGTGTTTCCAACCATGGCATAGTAACCTTTCTTCTGGTCAAGAGGGAGAGTAAGGTTGTTCCAGATGTGCATCCAGTCACCATACTGGCGATCAATGCGCTGACCACCGATTTCGACCTCAACCTGGGAAATCAGCTGCTCACCGGGGAAGTCAAGCCAACGGGCATAAACGCCGTCCTGGGAAGTGCCCTTCATGGACTGGTTGATTTCAGGGAGAGTAACCTGAAGGTAAGTGCGGTAAGCCAAGTCACCATTGCGGGAAATAGTGCAAGTTACGCGACGTCCGAAATCGGCCTGTCCGTTAAAAGTTTGCTCGATTGACTCCATAGCAAAGTTAGTGTGACGTTTGTAAGACACCTTCCAGAAAGTAATCTGGGGGTTACCGGTAAGATAAACATCTTGGGCGCCATAAGCGACGAGTTGCATAAGACCTCCTGCCATTTTTGATTATTATAATATTGCTAAAGAAAAAAAATTTATAAAAAAACTTAATTGTTTTTTATAAATCAATTATAATTGATTATTAATTGCTTACTTAATTGATTATTTTAATGATTTTCATTTATGCATCTAACAATTTTCCTAAATATTCTAAACGTAGCCTAATCATAACTAGCTAATTTTAAAAAATATAAATAATTTATTATAGTGTCATATTGTAATCATTCTTAAATGATATATAACGTTTTTCAAATCATAGTTTGACGTATACCTCCTAAAATATATAATGGTATGGTATGGCGTGTTATGAATTGCAAAACTATTTTAGGTCGATTATAACTATAGTTTACATGGTTTTACTTGCCTATTTTTACATTTATTTTCAAAAAGTTTATTAAATAATCGTCCGAATATACTTCATCGTGATTCTTATGTTTTTTCCTAAATACAAAATTGTCATTATTTTTTCGAATCGTCCAACCATTTTCTAAAGTATTCATTACAAAATGCATTACATATATTCTGTTTTTTAGTTCACTATTAATATCGATTTTTTGATTCTCGATCATATGTTTTAATGCCTTAATTCCATCTTCTAAAGGAATGATATCTTTTTTGGTTTTGTGGGATGGATTTTTATTTATTTCTCTCGTTTCTCTCGTTTCTCTCGTTTCTCTCGTTTCTCTCGTTTCTCTCGTTCCATCATTAACTATATGCTCAACCTCATTGACTGATGTTGTGTATAACTTATCAATAATACGGCGATTCAAATAATCTTCTGTAATAATTTCCTTGTTAGATGTTTCTAAATTTTTAAAAAAAAATGTATTCTTTCTTTTTTTTACCGCCCAATGATTTTCTAAATATTTCATAATAAAATTCATTTTGTAGTGTACTTCTCGTTTTATTTGCATATTGTCCAATATATCTAATTTCACTTTTGTTACAACATCATATTCGGTTTGTTTAGAACTCTGACTAGTATTGTTAGTCTCATTTAAATTTGATGGAATTATCATTTCTTATATCAGATAGCGAGTTATTATTATGGGTTATTTTTTATTTGAAAAGATAACACATAATAACCGGAATAATAGTTATATGTTGTAATTATTATATATTGCAAAATAAAATATTAAAAAAATTATGCATATAACATTATAATAGAGTCATAATATATAGAAATATATCAACTCATTTCATAGAATCATTTTATTTTACCTTATTTTACCTTATTTTACTTGCTTTTTCTAAACTTTCTTTACTTTACCTAAACATACATACTATGCCTTCATTCAAACATAAGACAAATAAAAAGCTATTTGTCGATAATAAAAAAATAATGACTCTTGACGGCGTTCATCGTGAGTTGCAACAGGAGTTCAATACGATTGAAACCGAAAAACTGCCTACGCTTTATAAGGAAAAAAATGATATACAAGTCAAGCTAAAAAATTATAAGGAAACGGGTGTGGTAAATATTACCAAGCAAATTGAATTAAACGATCGCTTATATGATATAAAAAAAGAAATATCAGATAATAAGCGAAAAATAAGGGACTATTACCTAAATAATAGTAGTTATATTTTTGACTATTTTGAGAATAAGAAGGAGATAACGAATGGTACAAACAAAACCAAAAAACTGAATTCTTTTTTCAAATTGGAGAACTCTGTGAATGAAAACGAGTTGAATCGCGTGAATGAAAACAACGTGCAGAAGTTTTTCACAAATTTAGACCAACGTTTTTTCAACGTGAGTGATTATATTATTGCGACGGATATATGCGTATCCTGTAACCGGGGTGAAATGATTCCGGTTGAACATGAGGGAATTATGGTTTGCAATGTCTGCGCGAAACAGGTGACGTATTTAATTGAAAATGAAAAGCCGTCGTATAAAGAGCCGCCAAAAGAGGCGTGTTTTTATGCGTATAAACGCATTAACCATTTTAAGGAAATCCTCGCACAATTCCAGGCGAAAGAAACGACGCAAATCCCGGAAGAAGTATTGGAGAATATTAAGCTGCAGCTGAAGAAGGAACGAATCCCGCTTTCAAAATTTACAAATACGAAGGCAAAAGAAGTGCTTAAGAAACTAGACTATAATAAATATTACGAGCATATCCCGTTTATTAAAGACAAACTTGGCATTAAGCCGCCGATTATGACACCGGAATTAGAAGAAACGCTATGCAATCTTTTTATGGAGATTCAAGGGCCTTATGCGAAATGTTGCCCGCATGATAGGGTGAACTTTTTGAATTATTACTATACAGTATACAAACTATGCGAACTGCTGGAAAAGAAGGAATTTTTATCCTATTTTCCTATGTTGAAAGATAAAGAAAAGAGGATAGAACAAGACTATATTTGGAAGAAAATATGCGAAGAGTTGAATTGGGTGTTTATTCCGACGCAGTGAGACAAATAAGTTTATTTAATAAAATTATAAATTTCCTTCATACTTTTCTCATTTAAAGTACATACAGGAAAATTATACATTATAGAATCACCACTAGGTATATATTCGTCACTAAATGATAATAATGCATTTTTAATTTTAATTTCTTGCCCTTTTGCTTCTAATGCTACCGGGGGGTCAGCCATCATATTTGTGTATCTACCCATATTTACTCTTTTAACAGATCGCATTATTGGTATTGGTGGACCTTTCGGATTCAGTAGATCCGGCTCGGTCATCCCGGTATCCACGTCCACCCATCCGCTATACTCATTATTCATATTAAATATTACATCATACGTATCATCTTTGCCACGTCTTAGTAAAACAATATTCGGTGGCTTACCAGACATTTTATCATAATATACATCATATGTATTTTCTTCCTCAACCGCACCCTCCACATCACAGGTAGTAATAAAATTAAAAGTTCCTACACGAAGCATGTCTTGATTTTTTGTAATAAAAGATGGCAATCTAAAATATGTGCCCCCCCTATGAAACCTTTTACCTCGTTTGTCACCATACTTACGACTACGTGCGCCTCCCCGTTGGGTTTTTGCATGCCTTTTTCTATAACCACTTCTACTTTTCTTATTCCTTAATCTTCTACGAGAAATGGAAGAACTACGACTATGTTTACGCCGCCCTACTTTTCTCGAAACTTTCATTTTATTGTATTTTATCGCGTTTTTATTACTTTATATAATATGGTAATAAAAAATATTAAATATGCAATGTTAATAAAAAAATATTAAATATGCAATATATACAGCGTCTTTGTGACGTGAATTCGTATAGTATTTTCATACTATATAAATTATTTAATTATTTATTATTGGTTATGCTGCATCATGAGCGTTTAAACGCGAAGAGGAGTGGGGAAGCCAACAAGGTTAGCACCAATACCGAAGCCAGCACCGGTTCTAGCAGATACTGCCAAGCTGGGAACGTAGACGTCCAAAATAGCAAAAGTGGCAGCAGCAACCAGAGAAATCAACGCAATCTCGTCCAATTTGAGAGTGCGAGAGGGAATAGAGTAGGCAACGATAGCCACACAAAGACCTTCAATTATATACTTAATAAAACGCTTAAAAAGCTCACCAAAATCAAGTGTTCCGTACATATTATAAATATAATGTAGAAAAAAATATTATTATTTTAGTTTATATTTGATATTTTATATATTTAGTTTATATTTTATATTTTAATATCGCCATAGTCAATATTGCTAAATATAATCGGTATATAAATTTGCATATTATAGTTTTATCTAATTGTTAAAATAGTTATTAAAATAGTTATTAAAAATAGTTAAATAATAGTTAAATAATAGTTGTGTAAAATAACTTAAAATAATAAAATAATTATATGTATAATATTGCCAATAAATGTCATTCGATAATAAATTACCCCAAGGTGTTACTCCTAAATATTTACCAGACGGAAAAGAAAATCCTAAATATGCCGACTTATTAGAAGAAGATAAACCAATTGCTGGACAAAAGTTTGTCTGTCTTTCATTTGTATCCCCGGAAAAAATTATAAAACAAAAGGAGGAGTTTTTATATGAGGAATTTATAAAACAATGGGACTTTAAGAAGTCGATGGAGAAGTTTACACAATTTCTAAACTTTATTGCGTTTAAATATCCTTCACTTTCGTTTGACAAACTTATGGCGGATTTTAATGACTTTACCAAGGAGGAGGGTGATTCACTTAAGCTTGCTGCATCCATTAGCGACGATTATAAAACATTCATTGACAACAATGAGGAACAACTTGACCAGAAATTTGGCGAGTTGCATCAGTTCCAGACGTCGACACGAGGTATCAAAGTTCGCGGCGTTTTTCCTACTCAAGGTGAAGCGGAACTTCGTTGCAAATTGTTGCGCGAGGTTGACTCGAATCACGATATATATGTAGGCCAGGTTGGTATGTGGGTGCCATTTCATCCTGATGCATATAAGACTG
>Ga0208718_1000061_pt1 | contig 21045 bp, 25 predicted proteins | sample LakMenE29Apr09ns_FD_150743 | JGI IMG/M metagenome (GOLD analysis project Ga0208718, IMG submission 150743) | Freshwater microbial communities from Lake Mendota, WI - 29APR2009 deep hole epilimnion ns (SPAdes) | ecosystem: Environmental > Aquatic > Freshwater > Lake > Epilimnion/Euphotic zone ...
TTTTTTATTTTTTATTTTTTATTTTTTATTTTTATTTTTTATTTTTTATTTTTTATTTTTTATTTTTTATTTTTTATTTTTTTAAATATTTTGGTGTACTTTTCTTAAAAGTATAAAAATTACAAAACAGTAGTTAAAAATTGTTCCATTGTAGCCTTAGTTGGTTTGGCATCATATTCTACAACTTGATTATCTTTTATTAATTTGATTGTAGGATATCCCTCAATTTTATATTTATTAATTAATTCTTCAACTTCAGAACTTTCATCAGTGCAATTATATTCTTCAAATACGACTATATATCCATTAATATTTTTTCCATCATATTCTTCTTTTAATGCGTTCCATTCTGGCTTAGCAGTTTTACAATGAGGGCACCAATCAACATAAAATAACATTAGATGTGCGATTTTATTTGCTGATTCATTTTCTCCATTAAGTTCTCCATTAAGTTCTCCATTAAGATCTTTATTATGTTCTCTATTAGAATCATATTTAATTGAATTGGACAAATATTTTTCCCAAATGAAATATGACAGTACGCCAAGGATAATTGCGATTCCTCCAAAAATAATATAATTCATGGACAATTCATTGAAAGATGGAATTTGCATATATAATAATATATAATTATAATTTTGATTTTTTAAATAAACGAATGAATTATTTTACTAAAAAATATATATTTTAATATTTTATAATGTCTAAAAAAAAAGAATTTGAAGATGATAAAGAAAAAAATATAGAAACTAAATATTTCAATTCGTTCAAAAATAAAATTTCAAGTAAAAATATAAAATCAATAAAAACAAATAAAATTTCGAAAAAAAATATAAAATCGATTAAAAATATAAAATCAATAAAAACAAATAAAATTTCGAAAAAAAATATAAAATCAATAAAAACAAATAAAATTTTTTCATTAAAAGATTATAAATCAAATGATGGATTTTTGACAAGTGTTTGGGGACCTGCTCAATGGCATATGTTGCACACAATAAGTTTTAATTATCCTGTAAATCCAACTGATGAAGAAAAAAATAATTATAAAAAATATATTTTATCTCTTCAAAATGTATTGCCTTGTGGTGCTTGTCGTAAAAATTTATCAAATAATTTAAAAAATTATCCGTTAACTACAAAGCATATGAAAAATCGCGATTCATTTTCAAAATATATTTACAACTTGCATGAAATAGTGAATAAAATGTTAGAGAAAAAATCTGGCTTAAGTTATTGTGACATTCGTGAAAGATATGAGCATTTTCGTTCTAGGTGTATTGATAAAAAACCAAAAATATATTCAACATTTTCTAAAACTCTGAAAAATATAAAAGAAAAACACGAAAAAGGATGTACTGAACCACTTTATGGTGAAAAAGCGAGATGTATATTGAATATAGTTCCTCAAGAACAAAAAGGCGAATCATTACAAATCGATGAAAAGTGTATTAAGAAACGTGGATAAAATTTGCCAGATATTAAAATTATATTGTTGTCTTTAAGTTTTTTTATGAAAATAATATTAATATTAAAATTGAATAATATTTTTATAAAGAATGAATGATAAAAAAGAAACAATTAAACATGAAACTACAATATATATATTTAATTCAATTGAGAGAATTTATTAAATCAGAAGAATCAATATTTAAAGTTGGAAGAACACAACAAGAAAATTTTAAAAGATTTTATCAATATCCGAAAGGAAGTGTAATATTATTTCAAATGATCTGCGATAATTCACTTAAGACAGAAAAAGAAATAATTATAAATTTTAAAAAAAAATATATTTTTCGAAAAGATATTGGAAATGAATATTTTGAAGGAAATTTTATAAATATGATTGATGATATTTATAAAATTATAAAAAAATAATTTTTAGTTTCTTGTTTTATATTTTCTTGTTTTATAGTTTCTTGTTTTATAGTTTCTTGTTTTATATTTTCTTGTTTTATATTTTCTTGTTTTATATTTTCTTGTTTTATATTTTCTTGTTTTATATTTTCTTGTTTTATATTTTTTATTATTTGAATAACCTCCATTAATTATTTTTAACATTTTGGCATATGAACTATTTGAACTTATTTGTTGAAATCCTTTTTTTATGTAAAAATTAATTGTTTCATCTCTCAATAAGGCATCTAATCTTATTTCATTTATTCCAATATTTTTACATACATAAACTAAATAATCTAATAAAATTCCAGCACCAAAATAACCTTTTATTTTATTAACACAATATGCATCAATATATAAATATTTTAAATTTTTATCATAATCAGTCATTACTTTAAATGTTATGATACTATGAACATCATCGACATTTAAAAATTTAATTAATGCGAAATTATCTTCTTCTTGTATACTATCTTTTATATAATTTGGAGACATTAATGGTGCCAATCCACAAAAATTACTTTCCACATGTCTTGTATAATTATATATATCATCTTTTAAATCTTCAGATTCATCATCTAATATTTTTAATTGTAATCCATCATTACGAAATTTAGTAACAAACATTTTTTTTATTTCTTTATTTATTCTAGAAGATTCGGGACATTTTAAAATAAAAAATTCTTCCATTCATATAATATATTTACATAATTATAAAAATAAATATTATTTATCATATTTCATCATTTTCTTTTACTTTTTTAAAAATATTATAATTACATTCCAAAATTAGAAAAATCACTTAAAACAGGCAATGGCATTGTTTTTGGATTGAATGCATTATAGTTTGGTATTTTTTCACATGTGAACGACGGCTCAGGACATCTTTCACATGCTGGACAGGCAGGACATTTACTCTCATCAAATGAACTGCTACACTGCATATCGGGGCATTTTGGACAAACTGGTGGAACAACTTGTGATTTTAAAATATATTTATCTTCTTCTCCAAAAGGTATTTGAGATCTATTTATTCCTTCTGGTAAAGAATTATAATATTGTCCTAATTGATCTGATTGAATTGTTGTTGCTGTATTTCCGGCAGGTCCGGTGTAATTTGTTGCTGTATTTCCGGCAGGTCCAGTATAACTTGTAGGAGATACTCCATCATAAGGTTCATATGCATCATATTTATTTATATTTCTGGTACTGCTATTATAAGTATTGCCATTTCCTGAATAATAATATATTTTGCTTCCATTTGACATTGTAATTTCTACAATTTTCTTTTCATTGCTATCAGTAGTAATTTTCGCTCTGTTTCCATTGGGCCCAATGTATGTTTCTACATTTCCATTATCATCATTATCAATATAATATATTTCAGTTATACCATTTTTATAAGTAATTACAATTGTATTTTCATCTGGAGTTTTCACAACTTGTGCTGTTCCTCCATCGGGACCATTAAATGTAACATTTTCAAATTCGCCGCTATAATGATTATAATTATCATAATCATTTGAGTAATCATTTGACTGCTCATCATTGTTTATATTTTCATTGTAATACACAACTGTTGTTCCATCAGCATGTGTAACAACAACAGATTTTTTTCCATTGCTATCAGTTAAAATCTCAGCTGTTCCTCCATTAGGTCCAACATAAATAGTTTTATTAGAAGCACTTTTTGTATAAATATTTTTATTTCCATTGCTATCAAAAATTGTAAGTGTTATATTTTCCGAACTATCAGTTGCAACAGTAGCATATTGTCCATCAGGACCATAATAAGTTACATTACTATTTTCAAGAGGTTCGAGTACCCGACGCATTCCTAAACCCAAATTAGAATTAAAATAAAATGCCACTAACAATATAATAATTAAAATAAAAATTATTATTGAATTATTATTAAAAAATTTAGCAAACCAATTCATTATATTTTATGTTGTGAAAAAAGAATTGAAATATTTTTCAAATAAATATATATTTTACATATTAACAATCAAAAATCAAAATGTCAAAAAGAGATATTATTTCTGCTGTTTTAATTGATTCTGATGACGATGAAGAAGAACTTTATTTTGAAAAAAAAGTACAAAAACAAGAACCCGAACAAAAACAAGAACCAGAACAAAAACGAGAACCAGAACAAAAACGAGAACCAGAACAAAATCATGAATCAATCCCAAAAAGAAAAAGAATTGTCAAACCGAAAGTTCAATTGAATGCTTGTTTTAGTGAAAGAAATGATATAATTGAAATTGGGATTGATGAGGTTGGAAGAGGGCCATTATTAGGTCGTGTTTATGCTTCTGCGGTTATTCTTCCAAAATCTGATGAATTTAATCACAGTGAAATGAAAGATAGTAAAAAATTTCATTCTAAATCTAAAATTAATGCTATATCTGAATATATTAAAAAAAATGCAATTGCATGGTCTATAAAATATGAAGATGAAACTACAATTGATCGAATAAATATATTACAAGCAACTCAATTAGCAATGCATAGTTGTATAACAGATATAATTCATCAATTGAAAGAAAAAAATCCCGAATTAAATTTGAGAAATTTAATGTTGTTGATTGATGGAAATTATTTTAAACCATTCGCCTATTTTAATTCAATTTCAAATAAATTTGAAACAATAACATATCACACAATAGAACAAGGTGATAATAAATTTACTTCAATTGCTGCTGCTTCAATATTGGCAAAAGTAGAACGCGATAAATATATTGATAATCTATGTGAAGAAAATCCCGAATTAAAAGAAAAATATAAAATAGATTCAAATAAAGGGTATGGATCAAAACATCATTTAGATGGAATTAAACAGCATGGTATAACTCAATGGCATCGCAAAACATTTGGAATTTGTAAAAATTATTTTTAAAATATAAAATTATTTTTTTATATTTTATTTAATAAATGTATAATGAGAAAATATTAAAAGTTTTTGAATAATTTAATATAAAATACTAAAAATTATATTAAAACCTAAAATAAAACTATAAATAAAACTATAAATAAAAACCCATTAAACCCATTAAACCCATTAAACCCAACAAAAACAGTTTAAGAAGAACAAGCAACACACGCCTCAGTAGGTTTAGTGGGTTCAATAGTAAATTGTTGAGCTTGATGTCTTGCCTTTCTTCTTAAATAATAAATTCCTGTTTTAAGACCTTTTTGCCAAGCATAAAAATGCATAGATGTAATTTTATTTGGCAAAGGATCAGCCATCCACAAATTTAAACTTTGACTTTGACAAATAAAAGCTCCTCTATCAGCTGACATATCGATTAAATGACGCATAGGAATTTCCCAAACAATTTTATATTTATCTCTAACATTTTGTGGAATCGATGTTAAATGTTGAATTGATCCTTGATTTGAAATAATTGAATTTTTAATATTTTCATTCCACGATCCCAATTGAATTAATTCTTTCATTAAATATTTATTAACTACAACAAATTCACCCGCTAATGTTCGACGACTGTATAAATTGCTTGTTAGAGGTTCAAAACATTCATTAAATCCTAAAATTTGAGAGGTGGAAGCTGTAGGCATTGGAGCAATTAACATTGAATTTCTCATTCCATCTGTTTTTATATTTTCTTTTAATAAATCCCAATCAAATTTTGGTTGTTTACACATAGTAACTCTGTCATTAGCATTTACATTCCACATATCAAATTGTAAAATTCCTTTCGAAGCAGGTGATCCCAAAAATGTCTCATATGGACCTTTTAACTTGGCTAATTCCCAACTTTGTTCTAATGAAGCATGATAAATAGTTTCAAAAATATTTGTATTAATTTCTCTAGCTGTATCCGAATGAAAATGAATATTCATTAAAATAAACGCATCAGCTAATCCTTGAATTCCAATTCCAATTGGTCTATGTCTTAAATTGCTAACGCGTGTTTTGTCAGTAGGATAAAAATTTAAATCAATAACCTTATTCAAATTATTAGTAATAACTTTGGTTACTTGATGTAATTTGTCGTAATCAAATTCACATGTTTCAACATTAACAAAACTTGGAAGAGCAATTGAAGCTAAATTACACACGGCAGTTTCATTAGAATCGCTATATAATGTAATTTCACAACATAAATTTGATGATTTGATAATTCCAACATTTTTCTGATTAGATTTGCGATTTACTGCATCTTTATATAATAAATAAGGTGTTCCTGTTTCCATTTGAGCATCTAAAATTGCATTCCATAATTTACGAGCGCTTATTGTTTGTCTAGCTCGTCCTTCAATTTCATATTTTTCATACAATTGTTCAAATTCATCTCCATAACAATCCGACAATCCTGGACATTCATGAGGACAAAATAAACTCCACGAAGCATTTTCCATAGCAACACGTTTCATAAATAAATCACAAATCCATAATGCGTTGAATAATTCACGTGCTTTTCCTTCTTCATTTCCGTGATTTTTCTTAATTTCCAAAAAATCAAAAATATCTGGATGCCATGGTTCTAAATAAATAGCAAATGAGCCGTGTCTTCTTCCTCCTCCTTGATCGCAATATTTGGCGGTAGCATTATAAACTTGTAACATTGGAATAATTCCATTAGAATGTCCGTTAGTGCCTTTAATGTGTGTTCCTGTTGCGCGAACATTATGAATATGTAGTCCAATTCCACCGGCAAATTTAGAAATTATAGCACAATCTTTCAACGTTGAATAAATTCCATCGAGGCTATCATCTTCCATAGCAATCAAATAACAGCTTGATAATTGCTGATTGGGTGTACCAGCATTATATAATGTAGGGGTTGCATGAGTAAAATATTTCAGAGACATTAAATTATATGTCTCACGAATTAATTTTAAACAACTTCGATGGTCATCACTTTCAATATCTCCGTGTAATGCAACTGAAACCCGCATCCACATGTGTTGTGGTCTCTCAATAACTTGTTTATTTTTGCGAAACAAATAATTTTTTTCAAGAGTTTTAAATCCAAAATAATCAATCAAATAATCTCGATCGCTTACAATATATCCATCTAATTCATTACGATATAAATTAACAAATCTGTAATAATTATCAGAAACTAATGGATAATGTTTTCCAGTAACATCGATAAAATTATATAATTCATCAGTTACATTGGAAAACGACGATGATGTATTTTTTTGATGATTTGAAATTACAATTCTAGATGCTAATGTTCCATAATCATAATGAACTGTTGATAATGAAGCACAATGTTCAGCAGTCAAATCATCAATATTAGTTGTCGATATTTTATCATACAATTGGTTAATAACTTTAATCACTATTGATTGATAATTAATATGAATATTGGCTTCTAAACCCAAATTACGAATTCTATTTAAAATTTTATCAAAAAAAACTGCTTCCACTTTTCCATTTCTTTTTGTAACTCGCATTTCTTCAATATTTGTGTTTGATGACATATCAAATGATGAACTTCCACCTCTCAAACGCAAAACTAAATGAAGAGTTGCTTCTTTCTGAATATTATAATCAGACAATGTTCGACCATCTTCAAGTTGTTTTCCAGCAAAAATAAGACGTTGTTGATCGGATGGAATTCCTTCTTTATCTTGAATTTTTTGTTTAACATTCTCAATTGAATCTGACGGTTCAACATCCAACGTGATTGTTTTGCCGGTGAGAGTTTTAATAAAAATTTGCATGAGTTCTTATAAGTTATATTGTCAATATCTTTTTAAATAGTTATGAAATGAATAATTAATATAAATAAAATATAAAAATATAATAATATATATGAAATTTAAAAAAACAATATTATTTTTATTAGGAATTTTATTTTTTGCTTTAGTGATGTCTCCATTTATTAAAAGTATTGAAGGATTTAGTGGAATTAATAATAATATAACTGGAATATATCCAAGAGCAGTTGATAAACCAATATTAGATGATTATCCTTTAACAAATGAAAAAGATATTTATAATATAACAAATAACAGTGTAAAAGATATATGGAGTGAATTTCCGGTTTTTAGTTTACCATCATTTAAACAAATCACAAATAATTTAAAATATTATAAAACCCCCGATGATGGAAGTTGTACACCACCAATGTTTTGCAATGCGTTTTATAAGGAAAAAAAAGTTCCTTCAAATGAGGTTCAACCATTACCTCCTGTTTCGAATGGACCAGGAGCACGGGTTGGATATTTTAGGTATAATTAACATTCTAATGTATAAATTATATCTTCATACAAATCATAATAATCGTGTAAATTTATAGAATTTATAATATTTGTAATTTTTAAATTTAGTTCACTATGACGACCGTCAGAAGTTGTAAACATTCTTTGTATATTTTGATCAATAAAATTTTCATATTTTCTATATTTCATTTTTAAAATGCCCAAGGTTTTTAACAAAAATAATAATTCGCAATCGTAAGCATGAATTAAATAATATTTTAAAATATAGACACATTTATTTTTTATTTTAATTTGATTTAGTTTAGTGTTAAAATTTAATAAATCCATTAATATGAATATTTTTTATTTTTTATTTACATATTTTCTTAAAATATAAGATACAACTTTGGAAAAATAAAATATACTTTTATGAAAAGTATAACCAAATTAAAAAAATAAAATAAAAATTGAATAAATTAAATAAAATTATTAAAAGTTCAATAATATATTGTTTAGTTAATGTCGGCAAAAATTATAAAAAAATGTTTCAAAGAAAATGATGACAAATTATATTTAAATTCTCCTCCAATATTATACAGACAAATTGCCTCATCTATTATTTATGATAGAGAATTAAATATATTTATAGATTATTCATGTGAAATTAATGATGTTTTAAGACAAAAAGCATATTCAAAAGAATGTTTAAAAGAATATTTAAAAAAATATAAAAATTATAAAACAATTATTTATTCAATTCATATTTTAAAAAAAACAGCTGAAAATAAATTACCCTACGATATTATTTTAGAAATTGTAAAATATCTATAATATTATATATAAATTTATATAATATTATTTTTTCATTATTTTATTTTTTCATTATTTTATTTTTTCATTGTTTTATTTTTTCATTGTTTTATTTTTTTATTGTTTTATTTTTTCATTTTTTTATTTTTTCATTGTTTTATTTTTTCATTGTTTTATTTTTTCATTGTTTTATTTTTTCATTGTTTTATTTTTTCATTGTTTTATTTTTGTTATACTTTTCTTAAAAGTATATTTCTTAAAAGTATATATATATAATAAATGAGTTGTTCGTCATCAAATGCTCCAATTGATATATCTTCATCAAATTCTTCCGGAAAATGTGATTATAAATGCGATTATAAATTTAAATATCAAACCAGTTCTTGTATTGGAAAAAATATGGGCGATTATATTTCATTGTCATATGATAATACATCATCCTCATTTATAACATATAATTTAATATCATATGTAGTAAAAGAAATTAGAATATATCATAAATCATTACATTCCTTCAATAAAAATAAGCTAGATGGTGAAATGGTTATTGTACATACATCTAACACAGGAGAAATGCCATTGTTAGTTTGCATACCAATGAAAGTATCTAATAGTGCATCTATTAGTGCTATTTTTTTTACAAATGTTGTTACAACTATGTCTAAAAATGCTCCATCAGAAGGAGATAGCACAACAATAAAAATGAATAATTATAATTTAAATAATCTTGTTCCAAAAAAAGCATTTTATTCATATACAGCAACAGAACCATATCAACCATGTTCTGAAAAAGTAAATTATGTTGTCTATGATGCGAGTGAAATATATTTAGATATTCCACAAAATATTTATGATAATTTGACAAAAATAATATTAGAAAATTATTATACTGTTAAATCAAATGTTCCATTTTTTTATAATTCTAAAGGTGCCAATACTTCAACGAGTGATGATATATATATAGATTGTCAACCTGTAGGACAATCAGAAGATACAATAAATGTAGTTAACAATTCTTCAAAAACATCATATGATTTTTCATTTGAAGATTTAAAAAATAATGTTTTTTTTAAATTTATAATAGCAGTAATTATATTTTTAATCATCATATATTTTTTTTATGGAATTATGTCAACATTCAAATTCATTGGAAAAAGTCTTAATAAATCAATGTGAATTGTCTAATTTTATTATATTTTATTATATTTTATTATATTTTATTTTTTTCAATTAAATATTAAATATTTGCTGGTGAAGCATTATGGTTGTCATCTAAAATTGGTCTCCATGGAGTTTTAGTAAAAGAACTATTAAACCGCTGTGAAGCACGTTCTTTAACAATTTCTTCTTCTAATGTGTATGTGTGATTTTGTCTAGGTTCAAATGATGACCATTTTTTATTTTCAGTTGGTGTGTATTCTTCTAAACCATAAGTTCCAGTTTGCATAGTTGCTGAATTAATTATAAAATATGCTACACATACACCTAAAATTGAAAGCAATGGATTTGTGTAAGCGAATAACGATAAAGATAACATAACAACAATAACTTTACCTAATGGCGTATCAACTAAATTTGCTATAGGAACTGGCAATTTTTTATCTGTAATTAAATAGAAAACAAATAAAATTGTTAAGATAGCTTGTAAAATATTTTTATTGTTGAAATTCATATTATAATATAATATTGTAAAAAAAGTTTATAAAAAATGTTGTCTAAATTGAAACCTACAATTGTTAAATAATCGCAATGTGTAAATATAAATATAAAGATATAATGATATAAAGAATTAATAGCAATATTATATTTAAAATATGATCACAAATGAAAGAATAATGAAAAAAAATGTTTCGCATAATATGGAATTTCCACAAAATATTGACACATATTTAGGCCCAAAAGGGTACACTATTTTAAAAAAAGACCTGCCAATGCGACTTCAATTATACATCAAAGAACAATTAATGATAAAACCATATACGCCCGGTGCTCCTGTATCTTCGGGAAATTCGTTTCCTTGCTATCGCGAATCAAATAATAAATTATATTTGCCACGTTATTTTGGAATTGAATTATTTGGCTTACCAAAGAGATATTCAATTTCAGATGGAGAATCAATTAATTTAAAATTTAGTGGAACATTGAGAGATTATCAAATTCCAGTAATTGAAAAAATTGCAGAATATTTTATAAATAATCCATATTCTTGTGGATTATTAGAATTGTATTGTGCTTGGGGAAAAACAACAGGAATATTATATGTTATTTGTTATTTATTAACTTTATCCAAGTTAGTTGATCCATTAGAAGAAAATGTTGTTTCAGGAAAAAAAACAATAATAATAGTTCATAAAGAATTTTTAATGAATCAATGGATAGAAAGAATACAACAATTTATACCTGGTGCTAGAATTGGAAAAATTCAAGGAAATATCATTGATATTGAAAATAAAGATATTGTTTTATGCATGTTGCAAAGTTTAGTGCTAAAAGATTATCCACAAGAAATTTTTCAATCGTTTGGATTAACTATAATTGATGAAGTTCATCATATATCAAGTGAAACATTTTCAAACGCATTATTTAAAATAGTTACCAAACATATGATTGGATTATCAGCAACAATGAATCGCAAAGATGGAACTACAAGCGCATTTAAAATGTTTTTAGGAAATGTGATACATAAAGCTGAAAGAAAAACTACATTTGAAGTCGAAATAAGAGGAATAAAATTTTTAACAGATGATGAAGAATATAATGAAACTGTAACCACTTGGGATGGAAAGCCTCAAATAAGTTCCATGATAAGTAAAGTATGTCAATATAATCGAAGAACCGAATTTATAATTAATGTTGTTAAAGATTTTATTAAAAAAAATGAAGTAAGTAAGGAACAATATATGTTAAATAAACAACAAATGGATCAATGTGTTCCAAATTGTGAATTGTGTGGAAGAAATAATAATTATTTAATGAAAAATAGTTGTTGTGAATGTGTTAAATATTGCATGATATGTTTGAAAAATATTAGGCATGAAATAGTTGAATCAATAAATAAAAAAACCGGTGAAAAAACACAGGTTGAAAAAAAACCTAAATGTCCGAATTGTAAAAAGGTCTTAAAATATGAACAAAATTATATTGAAAATCAGGATGTGAAACCAATTTGCGAAACACAAACTATTATATTGGCACACAATTTGAATATATTAGAATATATTTATGATAAATTTATTTGTAAAAATTTATCATCTGTTGGATATTATGTAGGTGGAATGAAGGAAATTGAACTGAAAAAAAGTGAAAGTAAACAAATTATTTTGGCGACATACGCAATGGCAAATGAAGGACTTGATATAGCAACATTAAATGCCGAGTTTTTAATAACACCTAAAACTGATGTAGTTCAAACAATTGGTCGTGTATTAAGAGCAAAACACGCAATAAATAATCCTGTGATATATGATATTTATGATTCACATGATGTCTTTGTAAACCAATGGGGTAAAAGAAAATCATATTATAAAAAACAAGGATATAAAATTGTAGAAACTGATAGCAATAAATATGAAAGGCAAATATGGAGAGTTACTTGTGAATCAAAAATAAAGGATGGTTGTACAAAACAGCCGGTGGCTAATAATTTAACAAGAAATAGTAATACTTCATCTGAAAGAAGTTTAGCGGAAGATACATCATCAGATGAAGAAGAAACCAAAGTTAATGTGAATAAACCAAGATGTCTATTAAAAATAAAATAAAATTTAATATATATAATGAATTTACAAATATGTAATGTTGCTATAATATATTTATCATTAGCGTTATTAATTCTTTTTATAGGAATATCGCGAATTCCAAAAGAAGATGTAATTTCTGAAATATTTATAATTTTATTTATAACTTTTACATTAAATGCGTTGTGTATAAATGGATTAAATAATGTTGCATGGTATTTAGTTATATTTTTTATATTGATTCCATTTGGATTGGCAATAATGGCTATTTTACCATTGTTAACATCAATGATATCAAAAAAACCTACAATTAAAAAATAAATAATTGAAATACTTTTCTCTTTGTATTTTTCTTTATATTAATTTCTAAATATATATTAAATGATTTCATTGTGTTCACCTGCGTTAGTTTATGTTGCTTTTTCAATAACACAAATAATAATTGATTTTTTTAAAGGTCATCCAAATGTAGCATTAATGAAAATTATTGTTACCGTTATTTTTACTGCTATGTTAGAATTTTTATGCCGACAAGGTCTTACATGGATGTCGTGGATAATAGTATTTATTCCATTTGTATTTTTGTCAGTAATTGTCGGAATATTATTATTTGTATTTGGATATGATCCAGAAACTGGAAATATGAATGTAAAGTGCAATAATTGCCCTGAGAAAGAAACTCACGGAAATTTAATATTTTCAACGGCAAATTATCACACTGATGTAAGTAATGATAAACATGAAAGTAAAAGTGAAGGTCCAACAGTAGTTTATTCAACCGGATTTGGTGATGATTATAAAGGATATTCAATGTATCCTTATGGGACAAGTGATTTACAATTTTCGTAAATTATAAATTATAAATCAAATAAATTATAAATTATAAATCAAATAAATCAAATAAATCAAATAAATCAAATAAATCAACTAAATCAAATAAATCAAATAAATCAAATAAATCAAATAAATCAAATAAATCAAATAAATCAAATAAATCAAATAAATCATAAATCAAATAAATCAAATAAATCAAATAAATCAAATAAATCAAATAAATCAAATAAATCAAATAAATTATAAATCAAATAAATTATAAATCAAATAAATTATAAATTATAAATCAAATAAATCAAATAAATTATAAATTATAAATTAAATAAACAAAATAAAAATAAATTATAAATTATAAATCAAATAAAATGTGGAATATAATAAATAATTATTTAAACTCAATAGTAACAACATTTGGATACAATATTTTATATTTTTTCAGTTATTTTCAAATAAAATACAATCATTTACACAAGACATTAATTTCAGATGTAGGTCACAAAGAAGTATTACTTGTTGATTTATTTGATATTGACTTGAATAAAATTATAAATATAAAAATGCGTAATTTAAAAAATGAATCATATGATTGTATGATTATTACAAAAGATGCGGGAATTCATCCGTATGATAAAATAATAATTCAAGAAAAATATGATTTTCCTTTAGAATTGAAATGGAACAATATAAAATATAAATTTTTATCATTAATTGTGGTAATTCCTGATGTAACAGAAACATATGATATAAAATTACATAGTAAAACTGAAAATTATTATATTGCAGGAAATATAATTGATGAAAATTTTATAAAATATTATTTAGCAAAATATTATAAATATAAAATTTCAAAAGACATTTCTTATAAGTTGCAATTAATTGACCAAAATGTAAAAATAAATGTTTTATCGATGGATAAAAAAATAAATTTATTGGAAAATAATTATGAAATTAATTAAATCCGATATGCTAAATAAAATAAATTTAAAAAGAATATAAAAATTGAAAGAACATTATATAATATAAATGGTACCATCTGATATAATTTCACAAATGGACAATACCAGCATTCAAACATCTCTCCATTCTTTGGAATCAGCCTGGAGTTTATGGATTCATTTGCCTAATGCGTCGTGGAGCTTGAGTAATTGTATAAAAGTAGATACATTTACTAATGTTGAAGAATGTATTGCTGTAAGTGAAAGTTTGTCTGATGGAATTATAAAAAGTTGCATGATGTTTATAATGCGTGAAAACATCATGCCACAGTGGGAACATCCTAGAAATAGAAATGGGGGATATTTCTCTTTCAAAGTGTTAAATAAAAATGTATGTCAAGTTTGGAAAGATTTAACATATATCTTGATAGGAAGTACATTAAGCACAAATAATGATTTTCTGAGAGATACATCTGGAATCACAATTTCTCCAAAAAAGAATTTTTGTATTGTAAAAGTTTGGATGACTAATTGCAATCATCAAAATACAAATATGATAAATGATGTAAAAAATTTAAGTTCTCATGGTTGTTTCTTTGAACCACATAATAAAAATGTAGCATTTAAATTAGATGATGAATGTTAATAAATGATGACTGATCAATATTGATGAATGATAAATATTGATGAATGATAAATATTGATGGAGAATTTATTTTTATTTATAATATAAAATTCAAATACTTTTTTACTTTGAAAAAAATATTCGAGATAAATGATTGTTTGTGAGGGTTCATTAATTACATTGTATATTTGACTTCATTCATTTTTGCGTTTTGAGATTCTATTTCCTCTTGTTTTTTAACGTAATTTTCTTGTTCGCGTTTTAATGTAGCAACATCTTTAACACATCCATTGCTAGATAAATTATAATAAACAATTGATGAAATTAATATTCCGGTATATATGTACCACAATCCTTCTCCAATGTTATCTTTCAATACAACTAAATCTAATAATTCTTGTTTAACGGTAGCATTCTCATAATAAGTTCCAACCATCAATGGTTTTAATGTGTCCCATAAGTTCATAAAATTATCAGGATTTAATTCATTTATTAATACTGATTTATTTCCAACCATTTTCATTATTAATTCTGCTGCGGATTGCATTTCACCCCGCGATGATTCATCAGAACTTTTCATCGCATCATTAATTGATGTATTCATCAATATTTTAGAAAAAATTTCATTAGCACTTGAATATACAACATAATATCCAATTACATCAGAAAATACACTTTTAAATCCTGGAAATATTAAAAGAACTGTAATTAATGCTCCAAAAATAAGTAGCCAAGGAATAAAAGTATATATTAATGCAACAAGTGTATTTTTTGACATGCTACCACCACATTTACTTGCTAAATAACTAATATTTAATCCCAATTGAGTTATTAGTATTAAACCTATATATATAGCTAATGTTGAATAAGTAGAAGAATAATATAAATTTAATCCATTTTTGGTATTACTTAAAATTTCTAGAGTTAATGGTGGTTTAATAAAAGAAAAATACATAAATGTTATAATTGAGAAAACAACTAATGACATTAAAGAAATATCCATTATATATAGTTGTAAGTATTTTTTTTGATAATTTATATACATTATATTATAATGAATTTAATTCAAAAATATACTAAACCAATATTGATAGAACCAGGGGTTAGATATTTTTTAAATGAAACATTGAAACAATGTCATATTTTTAAAGAAAATTATAAAAATTTAATTATTAACGTTGGATTGCTCATATTTTTTATTATAATTTTAGGAATAATATTATTGATAAAATATAAGGGAAAATTATCGGTCGAAGAAATAAAAGAAAAAGAAATAGAGAAGAAAAAATATATTTTATCAAAAATAAAAAATTATCAAGATTCTAGAAAAAGAGAAGAACAAGAATTAATTACTGGTTTGCCTCATTGGGAAAATGAATTTGAAATATAAAATTTGATTTTATTATTGAAATTTATTATAATAATTTATAATAATAAATTATTATAATGGTTGATGAAAATAAATTAAATATTGATGATATTTTGTTGGAGTATTATATATTGAAAAATAAATACGAAAAAAATTATTATGATAAATATGTTAATCCAATTGTTACCTCTAACATTTCTAAATTATCAAAAAGGCAAAAATTTCAAGAATTAAATAAACCATTATGTATTAATTGTAAACAACCCGTGGGAACTATTTTTGAAAGAAAATATTATGAAAAATATGATTACAAGACAGAATTAATTATTTTTACTGCAAAATGTGGAAATATATTAAATCCTTGTGATTTGAATATTGAAATACATAAATCTCTTCGTGAAAATTATGATAACTTGATAAAAGAAAATACTGAAATTTTAAATAAATATCAAATGGAAATTATAAAATTGAAAAATAGAATATTATTTTTAGGAAAAAATAACATAAATGAAAGTCAATATATCGATGAATTTGAAGGTTATAAAAAACAAATTTTATATTATTCTGAGAGAATTGGTGAATATACAGAAGAAAATATATTAATAAATGATAATCCAGAAGAAAATTTAAAATTACAAAATTTAATATCATCTTTAAATCAGCAAGAAATTATGCAATTCAAAGATTACATAAAACAATACATGGATACTAATAATGACAATTTTCTATCAAGTGCCATAAATATGTATGTAAATGAAATTATTCCTAAATTAAATGAAATAAGAGCTCTTAAATATAAAACAATGTATATAAATAAAGATGAAAATGGAAATCACATATTAATTCAATCTAAATATTCGCCTGAAGGGTCAAATTTTTATGATGAATATGTTGATGAAGTAGTTAATTTTATTAAAGGAAGTAAAGTAGAAAGTACTAAAAAAAATAAATTGGAAATATCTGATAAAATAGAGCAAGAAAAATCACAGAAGGAAAAAAATAAAAAGAATAAAACATTGAAAAAATTCGGAAAAACGATAAAAACAAAAACCCAAAAGAAACAATTAAAAATTTCCGATGATCAAATAAATGAAGAAGAAAAAGAACAATCACAATCGCAAAAACAAGAACAAGAAGAACAAGAAGAAGAGGAATTATCATTCAGTAAACCAATGTCTTCAATTTTAAAAAAAAATGAAGAAGAACAAGAAGAACAAGAAGAAGAAGAAGAATTATCATTCAGTAAACCAATGTCCTCAATTTTAAAAAAAAATGAAGAAGAACAAGAAGAACAAGAAGAAGAAGAAGAAGAAGAAGAAGAATTATCATTCAGTAAACCAATATCAAAAATAAGAAAAAACAATGAGGAACCAAAGGAAGAACCAATATTTACTCAAAAAACATTAAAAAATGCTCCAAAAAAAATGGGAAAAAATATAATATTAAATGAAGCAACAGAAGCATTATAAAATTGATAAAATATAATAGTATCTAAATATATAAAATGTTTACAAAATATATTTGCTTATATACTTTTTTAATTAGCTTTTCAGTTGGATTATTTTTTATATATATATTAGGACCTGAAATAAAAACAATTTATGTATATCCGACATTAGACAATTATTTAAAATATCAATATAAAGACAATTCTGATCAGTGTTTTGAATTTAGCCCAACAGAAGTAAAATGTCCTTTAAATCCTTTAAGCGTAAAAACAATCCCTTTGCAAAATTAATATTTAATATTTGATATATGTATATAAAATGCACTTAGATAAATTTATTCATAGCACACAAGGAAAATATTTAATGTCTATTTTATTAGGGTTAGGACTAGCAACATTATTTAGAGCTATTTGCAAAGGTACTAGATGTAAAATTGTTAAAGCTCCTCCCATGGAAGAAATTGAGGGACAAATTTATAATTTTGATGGAAAATGTTATGAAATTAAAACAAACCCAATAACTTGTGATTCTAAAAGAATAACATTAGAGTAATAAAAAAAAAGATAAAATTATATTTAAGAAAAAAAATAAAAAAAATAAAATTATATTTAAGAAAAAAAAATAAAAAAAATAAAATTATATTTAAGAAAAAAAAATAAAAAAGATAAAATTATATTTAAGAAAAAAAATAAAAAAGATAAAATTATATTTTAAGAAAAAAAATATAATTATTTGCGTAAATAACAGATTAGTTAAATATTTGTATAATTCATTATTTATGGCTGAAATGATTAATATGACAAATTTGAATGATTTACCGAGCAATCCAACAATGGGGGGAAATATTCAAAATCAAATGCAATCGAACGCAGACAAATTAAATAAATCATCAATTATGTCATTAGATGAAACTACAATAAGTCAAATAGTTAACGGATTACAACAAGCGAGTTTATCGGGAGCAACACGATTGCAAACACGTGATATACCAATGACAAGTGAACATTTGACATCAGATAAACAAGCAATGCCAAATTATGTTCCAACAAATTCAAATAATAAATATATAGATGATGATGATGATGACCATAATTTTAATTCAAAGCCTTATAAAAATTTAAATAATTTGTATTCAGAACTTCAATTTCCATTATTATTAGGGATTTTATATTTTATTTTTCAAATGCCAGTGTTTAAGAACTCATTATTTCAATATTTTACATTTTTATTTTCATCAGATGGAAATTATAATATGAATGGAATGGCATTTTTATCAATTATGTTTTCTTTGACATATTATGTTTTTACAAATATAATATTTAAGGAAAGATAATTTTTTTATTTTGTTCATTGAGGATAAATTATTTTTTATTTTTTTTATTTTTTATTTTTTAAGAAAAGTATAAAGAATAAATTAATTAAATTTATTTATAATTTTAGTTATTTGAGTTGTATCATTTGGGTCGACAACAGAACTATATATTCCCATGAATGCTAATATAATTATTGCTACAAATGACCCGACAACATAAATATTATTTAAAAATGAGTTAGCATTATTTAATATTGCTAATGATATGATTACCATAATAAATGATGCTTTATATTTCATAAAACTAGATAGTAAATTTAAAAATCCATAAGATTTCTTTTCATTATTTTCAGAAGGAACATCAGTAGTTAAATGATATTTATAACCGAGAAAGCCAAATAAAGCATATGGAATAGAAAATGCTGTTGAAATTAATGAAGTAAAAAATGAAAACATAAATATTAAAAATAAATAAAATGGAAATAGAAAGAAATTTAAAAATGGATGAATTTTTGACCAAAAATATGTATCTTTATTGTCTTGAAAGATTATGGATTTAATTAATTTATATATTTGAAAAAAGAAAAATCCCCAGAAATGAAATATTGAATAAAAAGTAAAAATAAATAAATAAATAAATGGTGAAAAAAACATTAATAATGATTCATTAAATCCATAAAGTAAATTATATATACTTGTTATAACTGAATTATTAATTGAAAAAAAATCTTTAACAGCTTCATATAAAAATGATGATGGAGAATTTTCATTTGTTGGTTTTAAATAATTCAATATTTGTTCGACATATGTTTTTCCATCTTTAAAAAATTCTAATTCTTGGGCAGTATATTGTCCAATGTGAACATATGGGGTTTCTGTTGATATTGAAAGTTGTCTTATATAATTGGCATTAACTAAATTAGTTGGTTGAGGATTTGAGAAATCTGTTGGAATTATATTTGATCGTGATACTTTGGTTGAATAAAGAAGGCATGTTCCTAAAATCCAAATAAATATAATAATATAACTAATTGAAACAGTTATCCCAGATGTGAATGATGTCCAACTATTTGTAGTGTCATGTTTAGATTTTTTTTCTTCAATAATATTTGTTTCAGAAGACATATTATAATAATTATATATTAAATTTTAGAATATTTCTATTTCTAACCTATAATATACATTCTTGATGAAAAATATATTTTTATATTTATTTGGAATACTTTTATTGTATTACATAATTTCAAGAACAAAAATAGAAGGATATCAATCAACATATGATGCAGCAGAGAATTCAGAATATTCAAAAACAGTTGATTTACCCATCACATTTCCATTCAGTTGTAAAAATTTTTGTGGGCCAGGAAATACATGCGCTATAACTGGTGAGCAATGTTCAAATGATTATGATTGCAAAGGATGTGAGAATGCCCCCAATCTTAAACCTCCAAAAGTGGAGCCACATTATAATGAATTGTCCACAAATTTTGAGCAAATGGATTATGTATATGTAGGATCGAAAAATAATACAACGCCTTTGTATTCATACACATCCGGGGGAAATGAATGGGTTAAAAATTTTAATCAGGCAATAAAAATGTACAATCGAAAAGAATTATTTAACAATCCATTAACCGAGTTTGAGAAAAAAATTGTATCTGTTTATCCTAATACAATTTCAATGTCAGGGCAATATTATGAAACTACACCACTAGGTTATAATTTTAATCAATGAGTTCATTTGAAAAAATAAGAATATTTAGGAAAAATATTTTTATTTTTTATTTTTTATTTTTATAATTTTTATTTTTATAATTTTTATTTTTATAATTTTTATTTTTATAATTTTTATTTTTATAATTTTTATTTTTATAATTTTTATTTTTATAATTT
>Ga0208718_1000062_pt1 | contig 20364 bp, 18 predicted proteins | sample LakMenE29Apr09ns_FD_150743 | JGI IMG/M metagenome (GOLD analysis project Ga0208718, IMG submission 150743) | Freshwater microbial communities from Lake Mendota, WI - 29APR2009 deep hole epilimnion ns (SPAdes) | ecosystem: Environmental > Aquatic > Freshwater > Lake > Epilimnion/Euphotic zone ...
ATTCCCTACGACATCGAGGGAAACCGTAGGCGACGAACTGCCGATGCCTATTCTTGCTCTGCCACCGCCAATAAAATAGAGGTTGTTTGTAGCGGATACATTCGAACCGAACTGGACGATTGGTGTTGTCGCTGTTGTCGATTTAACTTGTATCGCACCAGACGTTTCGATGCCTCCATTTGCGGTAAGCAATTTCCCAGTAGGAATTGTGATACCGTTATTTGCGTTGATTAATCCAGACGCATTGATGGTGGTTGCGGATATACCGCCATTGGCGGATAGCGAACTACCCGCAGATAGGATAATTCCTGAGTTGGCATACATTGTATCGGTCGCATTGATAGACGTGGAGTAGATGCCTCCGTTTGCGATAATCGCGGCACCGAATGGTAGCGTAATGCCTCCATTCGCATTGATTGACTCGGACGCATTTAGCACGACGGTATTGATGGTATTTACGTTCATCGAGGCGGTAGCCAATTCACCAATCACATTTAGAGTCTGTCCTGCGGGAACAACTAAACCGCCGTTTGCTGTAATTTGCCCTGAAATATTCGCAGAGCCGACTACGTCAAGAGGGACGGTAGGGGACGAACTGCCGATACCGAGGCGTCCTCTTGAACCACCAACGATATAGATGTTGCTTTGCGTGATGGAGTTTGTGCCGAACTGTGCGATTGGTGCGGTGGATATTGTGTTCGCAACAACAAGGTTCGAGGTTAGCGTGGTTCGCCCGAGTATCGCGACGTTGCCGACGATATCGAGTTTTGATACAGGAGATGTGCTACCGATACCTATATTTCCGCTTTGTAAAATACAGAAGTCGATGCGATTCGAGGTATTGTTAAGTATATTAAAGATGCCATTGTTATTGATGAGATTCCAATTGTTATAATTATAATTGCCATCACTATATATTTCAATATTACTATTAATACACTTAATCATTTTGTTATGGGTATAATATTTAATATATATATATATATTAAACCTTCATAAAAATTGATAATATCGTATTCATTTCATAATACAATACCGAACAACCAATGACGCACGAGCATAGCGAGACGAACATTTACATTGATGGCTCTTGTATTCACAATGGATACCCGAATGCCATCGCAGGGTATGGAGTTTATTTCAAGGAAGGCGACGAACGCAATGAATATGCTCGGGTAGTTGGAAAGCAAACGAATAATACAGGTGAATTAACTGCGTTTATTCGTGCGGTAGAGAAAGTGCTGGAAGAACAGTCGGTGTCTGCATCCGCCTCCGCCTCCGCCTCGGTATCAAAAACCAATATCTATACGGATTCGGAATATGTCATCAAATGTGCTGGTGCGTATGGGGACAAGTTAGCCAAGAATGACTGGAAGACAACTGCTGGAAAAGTTCCACCGAACCTGAAATTGATTCAAAGAATACAAGAAATCTACAAGCCAAATAAGAAGCGTTTTACATTACATCACGTGAAAGCACATACTGGATTAAACGACGAGCATTCGATAGGAAACGCGGAAGCGGATAGGTTGGCGAACTTGGCGGTGGGCGTTGTGGTATCGATGGCGTTTTCGAGTTCGCCGACAGAATCCTTGGATAATACTTTAATCTCAAATATCAAAGAGACACCCGTCAGTTATAAAAATTATATCAATATCAAGTTCGATTACAAGGACGCAGTCAAGGCGTTGGGTGCGAAATGGGATATGAGTTGTAAAAAATGGTATTACGAGGATAATATATCCAAGGACAATAAGGAGGCAATCTTGGAGATTGAAAAGAAGTCTGAAAGTGATGTCGAAGAACACACAAAGGTATATGTGAAGATACCGTTTAGTAAAAAGAAAGACGCTCAGAATCTCGGGTGTCGCTGGGATTCGGAGAAGAAGTCGTGGTATTATATGTCCAACCACGATAAGAAAAAGATATCGGGCATTACCAAGTTGGAGACGATGCCTTTGTGAGTCATTCCTTAAATCATCAGGTATTTTGTTTGTAAGCCTTTGGGTTATTCTTTAAACTGATAAATAGCCTTAATCATCTCAACTAATTCATTTATTGTAGTTTTCATTTCTTTTATTTCATTTCTTATTTCCATTATTTCATTAGGGGGTTGAATCACCGAAATTACGGGGGGTTTTACCACTCTTTTTGCGATTGTTTTAATTAATTGCTCATTCGTTAATTTTGTAATTCTTATTATTTCATCCTCAGTATCACCAGCAAGATACATACGATATGCTATTGTTTTCTGTCTTCCTATAATACCTCCATAGGTTCTTTTATGAGATTCGGCAATATCTTTTAATGTTAATGTGTTCTCATCTAATTCTTGTAATAATGTATTTTCTTCTTCCATAGTCCATTTTTCCCCTAATTTTTCTGGATATTCTTTATCTGGATTTTGCTGTTTTATCATTTTTAGCATTGGACTGTCCATAATTAATTAATAAAAATAGATATTTGTCATTTTTTTATATATAAAATAAATAATGTATAACCTATCAATACGCTATCAGCCTATTAGTCTTCAAGTCCTTTCAGTCTTTCAGTCTTCGAGTATTATTTTTATATTATTACTAAATATTTCAGTATATTCGGTGGGTATATTCTCAAACGATATCAGTTTCATATTCAATCGGAACTTGTCTTCGTATCCGCATTCCTTTATATACTTTTCTCGTTCGTCGTCCGTCATATTCGAAATCATCAGTGCCTTTTCTTTTGTTATTCCTGAGCCAATCTTGGTTATATTGTCGCTCTTGTCGCCATAGATTGCCTTAAATAGCAAATCGACTTTCGGGTTATTGTAGCCTCGCTTCATCAGTTCTTTAAACTGCATGTTATATACGAGAACCTGCGTATCGACCAATTGTAGAAAGTCGTTGTCGTTCGTGATGATGACGACGTTAATGTCGTTGTTTTTCAATGTTTCCAATTGCGTCTTAATCATCTTTTGAGACAGATAGATGACGTCGTCGCCTTCCAATCGACTTTGTGATATGTATTTGAACCCCAAGGAACTCATATAATCGCTGAATATGCTAAAAATCTTTTTATTAAAGTTGTTCTTTTGAACCCGCGTCGCCTTGTAGGTATCGTGAATGTCATTTCGCCATATTTCGGTTCTCTGGCAATCCACGCAAAATACGATGTTATCCTTGTTCGTATTCCATTTTTTACAGATTTTCTTGATGTCGTTGTTAATATGCTTATAAAACGCATTAATGAACACCTCGTTGTGTATGATGTCATCGACGCTCACGTCGATATTTTGAAACGAAAACCATCGATAGGTAGCAAAATATCTATGAAAAACATAGTAACTGCTATCTATCAGAATAATATTATTCTTGTTGAAACAAATAGTATTCATCATATTAATATATTTAATATATCGTATATTTTTAAATACTAATTATCATTTTTTATTTACAATACCGTGATAATGATTCGCTTCCACCATTATCAACCGTAGTTCGTCGGGCTTATTCTTGTATTCCTTCCATTCATACCTCGCGGTATCGTAGTTCTTCTTGTTATCCCCTCCTGAAATCTCCTTCATCTGATGAATACGATAGGTTATGAATAGTGTATAATCGGTGGGCTTGACTGTCTTACTAACCTTCTCTTTCACGACTACATCACTTTGCGACGGTGGCGAAAGCGGCGGAGCAATTTCTGGTTCTTGCGACTGTTGCTGTTGCTGCGTAAGCGACTGTTCTGGTTCTGTTTCTGTTTGCTGTGTGAGCGACGACGTAGGCTGTGTTTGTTGTTCTTTTTCTTTTTGCTGCGTGAGCGGCGTAAGCGGCGTAAGCGGTTGCGGTGTCGATTCGGTGATTAAAGGTATCTCAAAGGTCATCTTGTTAATATGTTCTTTTTTAGTCCATACCTTCTTGTTATTGCGAACTTCTACAATCCACAAGTCTTTATCAAAACCTTCCATAATCGAATTGATTTCATAACCTTCCGCAGATAATCCAAAATGTAATGGCGATTGCTCCTTGCCAGTATAATAGGACGTAGGGAAGTTCAAGCAAACCTTTCGGGCAGACATATTGGTTGCCTATTGATATAGTAGCATAATCATTTTTTATTTTTATTTAATTTGTCCTTATTCGCTTCTATTTATATATAAAAGTGATAGGTTTGCGTTGTTCTAATTGATACACAAACTGGGATGACAACATTCTATGACGACATTAACGATTTTTTCGAAAACGATGAGGATGTTAAAAACAATATCAATGAGCCGTGTCTCAATATCCTTCATTCCAAAATTATCAAAGATTACAAGGAGCGGATGGGAGGAGGAGCGACGGGCGAATGCGAATGTTGCTTTGAGGACAAAGTGATGTCTCGCTTCAACGAGTATTTAGGAGCGAATGCGGCGGACGGGACGGCGTATGACGATATTTGTAGCCACATTATATTCATCTACTATAATAGCGTGACGGAACTTGACGATTACTATAATGACATTTACAGAAAAAGAAAATACCGTTTATAAATAAAGATAAGGATGATTAAGACAAGTTGGATATATATACTTTTTTATATCAAATTGGCATTGATAGCAAACCTTGTGCTATATATAGTGGTTGCTCTTGTCGATGCCTTTGTTACAGGCACATATATTTTTAAGCCTTTTGTGCGATATACGTTTGGACTTTTACAACCTTTAATGGTAGTTCCTGTAATTACATTTGAAGCCGTTAATCTGCGTCCCTTTCAATGGATATATCTGATAATTATAGTACTTATATTTGTTATCGAAGGGTTGATTATACTTTTATGGGTAATCGCATTGGCAATACGACCTATCCTGTTTGGAAAGAACTTTTTGGCAGGTGTGCCACCATTCGAAGAATTAGAGAGAGACGGGGCGTTCGAATGGTTCTTTGAAAAAGCGGAGGCTGATGTAAAAATCAAAGAAATCGCCTTTTATATTCTTAGTCTATTGAGAGAGATTTTGTCGCCCGAGGAGTTTGCCGCTGCGGAGCAAAGATGCCGTGAGATGTTTGATAGCGGCGGTAGCAGCGGTAGCCGTCGCGTCGGCGTCGAAACCTTTGTGGGTGGCAGCGGTGGCAACGTGATAACGAGTATGCGAGGTTTCACGCCTATCCCTCCGAAGGAGCATATTGATTATGATTATGAGAAAATATATGAAACTGACGATAAAAAGGATGACCGTTTTTACAGGGGTTCATACGCCTCGATTCGGCATCGAGACGACGCGAACAGATATAAGAATATGGTGATTGCTCGTCCAGACACGCCTTCTTTTCCTGAATTGCCCGATGTTAAAAATAAGATTGTATCTGAGATGAATTATTTGAATATTAAATTAACTAATTAAAATAACTTAATATATATTAAGAATAGGTATGGGAAACGCATTCGCAAAAGCAAAGACAGGATGCCAAGTTGATAATCGCGGGACAGGGGTATCGACAGATGTATTCTGTAAAATCGTGTATATCATAGACCTTCTTTCCATGCCGTTTAGTGCCTTTATAGAACCTTTGTCGTGCCAACTTATCAATACAATAACACATAAACCCGACATCACCCTTTTTATCTATTCCGTGCTATACTTGTGTGTTATTGCGATGATAGGTATTTTTGTATATTGGGATACAATCTACAAAACCGCAAAGAAACTTTCCAAGTGTAATAATATTTCCAAGATTATCGACGAAAGCGTCTATACCGAAACACCTTATGTTTATACGATTATCATCATCAATACGAAGCGGATTAAGAAACTATCCGAGTATATCATCAAGATAACCTATGATTTTAACAAGATGGAAACGCGTATTGAATACGGCAATACAGAGGGCGAAGATGCCATCTTCCAATATCGAATAAACGACTACAAGAGCGTATTGGAAGACATAAAAGCACTTGAAACACAAAAAACGAATTTAGATACATCAGTAACAAAAGACGCCACGTATCGAGCGGAAATGAGTAGGATTACGCTTCAATTGATGGAATTAAAGAACTCGGACGAAGGGAAGAAGGCTTTACAGTTAAGAGAATTACAATCAAGCGAAAAAAAGAAGTTTTATGATAGTTTTGATTACAAGTATTTTAATTTAAATACTATGAAACCTGATGTCATCGAAGACCTTAGCCTCAGGATTAATAGCAATACCTACAAGTATTATGCGGTGGATAAGGATTTTAATATGATACAGTCCTATACGACAAGCGAACTCATTAAATTTACAAAAGGGTATTCCGATAACGAAAACTATCCGATGTCTATAATCGATTATATCATTTTCTCCAAGATACAACGGGACAAAAATATCAATATATGATGATATATTATATATATTATATATATTTCATAGTCAATATATAATATTATATATTATTAAACACATAATGGATACTATTCTCAACGATATCAAGGAATTATTTGTGAATATCGACAAGACGTCCGAGCAATCCATAAAGGATATCTCGCATATCGCCGATGACATCAAGGATGTTTATTTTATTCTCGAATATAAATATCAGATTTTTATGAATATACTTTTTTTATTTATAATTTGCGGAATATTGTATGTGTTGTATCGCGATTATATCTATCGTATCGCAAGTAAAATGACGCGATGCTCCGACATCACCGACATCATCAATTACAATATTAAGGACAATGACAACTCATACATCTATAATATCTATATCGTGCATGTGAATAATAGCAATAATATCATCAAGGATTTTGTTGTGAGGTTAGAGTATAACTTCCTAACCGAGAAAACGGGAATAACATTGGGAGAACACAAAATCATAGTGCCTCTGCTATTTACTCCTACGGATAATATTAGTAAAATGAAGAACGCCTTCTATATTTTTGATTTAGCCGAAAAGAAACAGAAATATGTCGATTATTACGATAAAAATAGCGGTAAGGTATTCTTTCTCGATAGGAAGAAAATGGCAACGAAAAAATACAAATACTATATCACCTCGAATACCGACGAAAAACTGAACGACGAGCATTCCATCCTCTTAGCAAACTTTATAAAAAAATATGCGTATGACAACAGCACCAACATTGACCCAATATACAATATATTATATGCGATTGAAAGTAAAAAGAATATGGAATATTAATATTATTATTATTATTATTATTATTATTATTATTATTATTATTAAAATAATAATTAAACATAGAAGACGTCATTCAGTAATGTCCTCAGTTCTTCAATCTTGTCGGTAGCGGTAGCAGCGTTCTTAATCTTCGGGTATTGGATAGCGAACTCGACGAACATATTTCCCTTATTCGCGGTATTCACGATTGGCATCCCTTTACCTTCCAACAGATAATTCTTGCCATTCGAGATGACACCGAATATATTCGTGTGTATGGTTATTTTTTCCTTGAAATAGGGTATCACAACCTCTTTCCCGACGACTGAGTCGATAAACGAGATGTCTGTTTTATAATACAAATCGTTTCCTTTTCGTGTGAAATGCTTATGCTCCTCTATCTTCACGTGTATTATCAAGTCGCCCGGTTTAACATTGGGTATCCGTGGTTGCTCCCCCAATTCGGGAAATGCGGTTTTGTAATTCTCGTCAATACCTTTCGGGATGATTAAGGTCGCCTTTTTATCTTCGTTGTAAAACCCTTTGCCATTACACGTTTTACATCCCGACTTCCCTTCAATCGTTATCCCCGAACCCTCGCAATTATCGCACGTGCCTTGAAAGATTTGTTGCATGATACCGAGGCTACGTATCTGCTGTATGATACCACGTCCATCGCATTTACCGCACTTCTTATTACATTTCAGGCAATATTTGCGAATATTGATATTCAAATCCTTATTGATACCGCTATATATATCGTCAAGGTTGAAAACAAACGTCTTCTCAATGGACGAGGCTTTCTTCGGCTGTCGATTGGACGCGTGTCCGCCCATACCGAACGAAAACATGTCTTCGTCGAACCCGTGTCCGCCGAAAGGATTTCCGCTCCTACGAAAGAATGCCTCGAATATATCACGCGGGTCGTGTGCTTCTTGCCCTCCGCCCGAACCGTTGTTATAATTGGTATCTCCGATGGCATCATATTTCGCCTTCTCCGCGTCATCACTTAATACATTGTAGGCTGCCGAGATTTCCTTGAACTTCTCTTCGGCTTCCGCATTCCCCTTGTTTTTGTCGGGATGATACTTGAAAGCAAGTGCCTTATATGCCCTCCTTATATCATCGGACGAAGCATTCTTTGAAACTCCTAATACACCGTATAATTTGTGATTATCGCCTTCCATCAGATAGTTATGCTATGTTAGTATGCTATATATAAAATGTTTATGTTTATATGTGTATAAAAAATATTTGGTTATTAGGCTTTCGCTGCTTTCGCTGCTTTCGCCTTCATTCGTTCCTTGTAGTCCTTCACGGTTATCAAATCGCCCTTATACCTAAGGTATTCCTTACGGTCGCCTTGTATCTTGTAGATACATCGCACCTTACCGAGTATCGACTTCTTGTTTATCTTGCGATTACCGCCTACGGATTTATTAATTTTAATAAAATCATTTAAACTCATATTATCTACTGTTTCGTTATTGTTTGTATATTCATTATACGCATCGATAATCTTATTTCCATAGCGTTGTCGTAGAAAATCATTTAAGAATAGGTTTGGGTTTTGTATTTTTTTCGTATTAAAATCATCAATGGTATCGTTTCCATAGCGGTTTCTTCTAAAACCATCTATTTTTTCAATCATCTCTTCACTCATCTTTATCTCCTACTATTATAAACTATATAATATTATGTAAATCACAACAACATTAACGATATAGATGTATTTTCGAAGTATGTCTTTTGCGACTACCGCATAAGGATTATATACCCTTTGTGTCCCGCTATGCTTACACGTATAATATACTATTCTTTTGTTTAACGGCACATAGGTGGATGCTGTGGCTGCGTTATATTTGAGGCTCTTACAAATGTTTTTATTGAATAAAGGTATCGTGTCGTGTCGATGTTTATCACAGTATCCCGTCGCAAATATAAAAAAGAATACGAGCGGCTTATTAAGCGGTTTCAAGAGCGGTTTCAAGCAATAAATCATCGTATTCATTATCTATTCTTTATTACTATATAGTTTATATCTATATTTAATTACATACATATCGCATCATCACATTCATCGAGTATAACTCTTGATTGAGGAGTTTAAACGCGTAAGGCATCCGAACCTGTGCGATATCTGTATTATTTTTACAATATTTACAACTATAAATGCCCTTGTCCGTATTCACGTTTGCATGCATCCCGCATTTCTTACAAATGAACACCCTGTAATTGTCGGATACGTGAAGCATCCTCTCCGCAAGAAAGTTCGACGTGCCGTGTGCGATAAAGCAATCCCGTTCCATCTCGCCTAACCGCAATCCGCCCGACCTCGCCCGTCCTTCGCTTGGTTGCCTTGTTAGCATCACAATCGGACCATTCGAGCCACGAGAGTTTCCAGTCCATACCGACTTGCCGTTGCGTCGAACCATAAATACTTCGCTCGATACGCTAATACAATACACCGCACCTGTGTAGCGATACACGCTTTCGCTGCTTTCGTTGCTTTCGTTGCCGTTCGTAGCATTCGCGGACTTCGTAGCATTCACATACGGTTTATTCTTATTCTTGATAATCGTTATCTTCCATAGTCCTTTATACAGGCTCTTGATACCGCTCCATCCCGCGTGGATACATAGTCGCATCATATCGTCCGCCAAGCGTTCCGAAGCAACACAGAACATATTGTCGTATTTATTATTTCCCGACGTCATATTTGTCGCTATCATAGACTTCATCAAGATACGCACTTGTTTGCTACTCAGTTTCCATACCCACGAGGGCATACTCATACTCGTATTCATACTCGTATTCGTCATATTACACAAATATTCAGTAATATTTCGAGTATCCTCAGTATCATTATGCGAACCGAATTGATAAAGCACCTTATTATCGCATCCGCTCGAAATCCATTTGCCAAAGAATAATAGCCACGCTTCCATATTAATCTCCTTATCGCTATTCGGTATCATAAACTGATAGTTAGGTGCGTCCCATACACAATCCTTCTTGTATTGAACGCATTTCCCGACAATATCCTTTGCCTTCTTCAATGTATAACCTTGATACCCTTGATACCCTTGATATCCTTGATATCCTTGATTATCGCAGACATACATTCGATGCTCCTCAGTCGCATTCAAATCAATCTGCGTATTACGGATATTATACATCATACCCGAATATTCAGGATATGTATGGACTTCCATAGGCGTCTCATACACAAGCCGTCTATCCTCTTTGAGAACCGCAACCTTATCATCCGTCGTTATCTCGCGAATCGACTTCCAGCCGTTGCTTGTTAATACGTCGTGGTCTTCTGTGAGGCAATGGATTTTATCCGATACCATATGCTTCAATCTCTGGTAATACGTGGGTCCGATAAAGATATCCGTGTGGATTTGCTCTCCCGTTCGCCCGTTATACAAGATTTCATTGCCGTATTTCTCCATTCCAGACATTTCAAGCACCTTTGTAATCCCTTCCACCGAGCAATCCGTGTAAGGCGTCGAATCGCCAAACGCCCCAATATGACAACACGCCTTCCCCATAATCGATTCCATCAACTGGGCTATCGTCATACGCGAAGGGATTGCGTGGGGATTCATAATGATATCAGGGACAATCCCATCCTTTGTAAAGGGCATATCTTGGTGTCTGTAAATCATCCCAATCGTCCCTTTCTGCGCACTGCAACTCGCACATTTGTCGCCAATCTCGGGCTTCCTGTTCTTACGAATGCGAACCTTACAGAACTTATAGCCTTCGCTATTGATACCATTATAATTCATATCGATATATCCGTCGTCATTCGCCTTCATCGTTAGGCTACTGTCTTGATACGTGATAACGCCATTCGCCTTCTTTGGCATCACCTTGCCTACAATGACATCATTGCCATTCACGTAGGTATTCTTCGATACAAATCCGTCGTCATTCAGTTTCTCGTAAGAATACGGTTTCTGCGAAGAGATATTCGTGGGGTTCGTGAAAATCTCCTCTTCCCCCGTGCTATGGTTCTTATTACACACGTCCCGCATCGCCTTATAATAGGTGCTTGTAAATAAGCCCCTGTCGAGTGCCGACTGATTCACCATAATACTGTCTTCCTGATTAAAGCCCGTGTGCGTCATAATCGCCACAATCGCATTCACGCCCGAAGGCAACTTGTGAGCCATCGTATATTTTGACAACTTCGTATATACGAGCGACTTCTGAGGATAATTCAAGATGTTCCCCATCGTATCGATACGTTTATTGAAATTACTCATATATACACCGAGTGCCTGTTTGCCCATCGCACATTGATAGCAGTTGCGAGGCGACTGATTGTGGTCGCTAAACGGAATATTGACACCGAGAATACCATTCATCAAACTCGGGTGGATTTCGCAATGGGTGTAAAACGGCGGCAACGCAGTTCCTTTGATGCCCTCTTCCAAATCGACTGGAAATGTCGCAATCATCGCCGAATTGATTTCGTCGCAATCCATATATTCCAAGAATCCCTCTTCGTCGAGATATTTCTCGGGGTCGTCTGGGCTTTTCGCGACTTCGTTGGGGACGATAAAGTAATCGAAGTGCTTGTCGGCGATATATTCTTTCCAACTGATATTTTTCCTGCGTAATACCCGCTCAATCCGCAATTCACGCTTATTCGTGACGGGGTCAATATCGACAATATAGAGCGGTCGATACATCCGCCCCGCTTCCGTGCTGATGATGATACACGACTTCTGGATATTCCAGACAATCGAGGTCATCGGGTAGATAACTCCGCTACGCTTGTAATGCTTCAAGGTCAAATATAATTTGTTGGGATTCGTATAATAACCGACAATATCGCCATTCACCATAATATAGACGTTGTCTTCGCTACCCATCTGCTTCAAATATTCGATGGGTGATTTCTCGGGATTCGCCATCGAATAGGAGTCGTCATACACGATTACGCCGAGATTCACTAAAATCCTGCGGATATGTGTGCTATTCATCGCTATCGAAATATTCGTGCTAAGTGCCATATTTTTCACAAGCCCTACTGAACTGCCTTCTGGCGTTTCCGCGGGACATATCATACCAATCTGGGAATTATCCAATTTACGCGGTTGAACCAGTTTCCCGTTCTTTTCCATTGCGGTATTGATGCGACGCATATGCGATAGCGTACTGGCAAACGACATACGATTCAGGACTTGCGAGACGCCTTGCTTGATATTTTGAAATGTGCCGATGCTTTTGATACCCCAGTTTCCAGTCGAGAGCGAATAGCGAATCCACGAATCGAGTAGCGATTGCTTAAAAAACCTGTGAATACTGATATCGGAAATAATATTCGAAATCGGGATATTCGCATTCCCACGCCACAAGTTGAGTTCCTTCTCAATCGCGATTTTGAGTTCCTTCGTCATCTTTCCGTAGCACTGGCGAAACAAGTTGCTCATCAAGACACCCGGTGTATCGACGCGTTTGTTGATATACGAATCGCGATTATCGTATGTATCATACCCTAAATAGATGCGTATCATCTTGCGGATAATATGCCCCACGTATAACGCTTTGCGACGGTAAGATTTGCCGACGTGCGGTAGAAAGTCGTTCATCAGATTATTATGGAGTTGTGCCTTGTTCGTCTCGTGGTCGTTGTTCTTATTCACTCCAATCATAATCTTAATGAGCGTATTCTCGGCGTGTTCCTGTGTGTTGATATCACATGCGTCTTCGCAACACGCCATCAGTTCGTTGATGATTCGCTGATTCTTATCGCTATCCGTATCATATACAATGTGATTGATAATCTCGCGGTCGCTAATGACGCCAAGTGCGCGAAATATCACAAAGATAGGCACTTCGGAGCGAATAAACGACGTGTTGATGCGAATAATGCGTCCCATATGATTCAACTTACCGCTCATATTGAGGCACGTCGTCTTCGGCGGCAGATAGGTCGAGTCGCACATCGAGCGTATTTCGGCATACAAGCCTTCGGCATTATTATTCGGGTGAAACACAAGCACCTTGTTTTCGTTGATGCGGTCTTGCGAAATCAGCACCTTCTCGTTGCCATTCACGATAAAGTAGCCGCCGAAATCATAGATACATTCGTTTTTGTTCTCTTCGCAGATACCTTGCATCTGGCTTAGAACGCAGAGTTTCGAACGCACCATAATGGGGATTTTGCCAATATAGACGCCATTGACGGTCTTGTCGAACTTCTCGGTCATCCCGTTCTTGTTGGTAATCTCTGTGGATATATGGACATTCACGTAGATACCGCTCGAATACGTCATATTATTCATACGAGCAATATAGGGCGTCATAATATTCTGGGTGCCGTCTGGAAGTTGATAGTTGGGCTTGACGATGCTCGGGTTTAGGATGTTGATAGAGATATTATAGGAGTTGTCGGGCAACTCTGCCTTCTGGTTCGTAATCTTCACCTTGATGGGATTGAAACCGCCTATAATCTGCCCGAGCGTATTGTCGATGAACTTGTTATAACTATCAATCTGGTGCTTTACAAGCGGATTCGACGATTCAGGAGAACCACCCTTCTGGTAGTAGATGTCCAGAATGTCCCAGCAAAGAGTAGAAAACATCAGTTGTACGGTTGTATTGTTAGTAGTAAATAATTCTTAAATATCAATTTTTATTTTAATGCCAAAAAATGATAAAGAATATCTATTGATATATTATATTCATATAGCCGATGCCGATGCCAATGCCAAGGATTATTGCGATTTGTGGGGCGAAGCGAAGCGGGAAGGATGTATTGGCAGAGCATATCGTGAAACAGTATCATTACGAAAGGGTCGCGTTTGCGAACCCTTTGAAACAGGCAGTGAAAGCATTGTTCGACTTTGACGACGAGCAAGTAGAAACGGATAAAAAGGATATTGTGGATGAAAACTGGGGGATTACGCCGAGAGCCGCCTTACAATTCTTCGGGACTGAAATGATGCAAGAGAAGATACAGGAGTTATTGCCTGATATAAAGAGAAACTTCTTTGCGAATACCTTGAAGAATTATATTGCGTCTCGATGCGACGCGGACGGACAGAAGACGTCGTTTGTTATCAGTGATATGCGATTTCTTCACGAATACGAGATGCTATATAATATCCCAAACATTCGCAAAGAGGATATTGCGGTTATCCGTGTTCTCCGTCCGACGACGACGGGTGTCGCCGCCGCCACCACATCAGATTCGCATAAATCCGAATTGGAATATGTAAATATCCCCTATGATGTTGTCTTGGTAAATAATAGCACTATCGAGAATTACCTTGCCAAGTTTGATAAGATTATGGAGATATAAAATAAAAAATGAATGTTAGAAATAAAAAATAATCATAATAATCAATGGTATTACAAACAGAAGACACAGGTAAGATGTTTGAAATGGCTATATGTTTAGCATATAATATCCCTTATGATGGGAAATATAATTATAGTATGGAATTGCCTGAGAAACTAAAAGAGCGACTTTCTAAACTTCTTGAATTATTCCCAGCGTGTAGCCATACAGCGAAAAAGGGTTCGAGATATGATTATACGTGTCTGACAGATGAAAGCAAACATCTTTCAGCAAAATCTACGAAAAAAGGAGTTGGGAAAATAGCACCACAAGTGATAGGGCAATCACAACCAAGCAAGTTTTGCGAAATACTTGGTATTGAATATACAACTACACCTGTTCTAAAACAATATATTCAAACTGAAATTATAAAAATTATCCCTATTCTTGTCGGCTACACATTCGATTGCCCGACTATTTACTATAATAAAGAAAAAGATACAATTCGCTATATTACATTAACAACACCGATTAAATGGGAAAACTATTCGTATAAATGGACTTGTAATTGGGATAAATGGAAAAACTCATCAATGCTAAAAGTTATAATTGAAGGGAAGGAGATTGCTTTGCTTGAATTTCAATTTCATACAAAAAACAGAACAAATATGGCGATTCGATGGTGCTACGAAAACTTCTTAACTATATGGAAAGACAATCTAACAATCCACGACATTTAAGGGACTTCGTCGGTCTTACGAAGACAGAATAAATATTCTTTGATTTCTACATCTTTATTGTATTCGAACGACTTGAACCGCTTGTAATCTCTTTCAATCACTGATGCTTCCCCATACCGTTTCATAATATCGAGCATCAGTTCTTTTGAAACGATACCTTCGCTATTATACGATAGGAATATCCATTTTGTTTTTAATTCTCTAAATAGCGTGTCAAAGGCAGTCTCGCATCCTTTTTTACAGAACGGAGAGATGAAACAATCGGCGGGTATGCCTGTTTTGCCTTTCAACGGAACTGAGGACACGGTTTCTGGCGGTTTCGCAATAACGTTCAAAGGGAAATAATTTTTAGAATATTGACGAGCGTTGTAAGGCGGGTCTAAATATACCATATCGGTTTCAAGTAATGAAAGGAAGTCCCGATGTAGAACATCGTAGTTATACGTGTTCGAGCCATCTACTGCGGGACTTGTATTTGTATGTATGGGCTGTATTGTAAGATTTTTAACTGCTTTCGCTTTGAAGTTTTTCAAGAAGCAACCATACACTGCGGGAACATTACTAACCGCATCGGCACTTAGTAGTAGCGAAGCAAGGACAAACTTATATTCATCTTCTGTTAGGGTATCGTCTGTATTCTTTATCACTTCGAGCCTATGGCGGATATAATCAATCCGCTTGGCATTCTCGACGGTGAAGAATTTACGTTCGCACGTTTCGTAAGGGCTATAATGCGTTGTAATAAACCCGACGGAGTCGGAGTCGGAGTCGGACTGCTTATTCTCTTCAATGTCTTTTTGGAGTTCGCAAAGGATATTCTTACATCTTTCCGTATATAGTGAGCGTGTGAATGCGTGGGTGATGATAGAACTGTATAGTTCTGCGTCATTCGAAATAACCTTCGCCCGATGATTACGGAAATGATAGGATACGATACCCGTCCCCGAAAACAAATCCCCGATTGTCTTATCGGCAAACGAAGTCCATCCTGTTTTTTCCTTCATACTGCTTGTAATCCAGTCGAGCAATTGAAACTTCGAACCGATATAGTTCAAGCGATATATTTTCTCTTTTGCTTGTGTTCTCTTATCGGTATCCATATCCTTATCGGTATCCATATCTATATTAAATATGTTATTAAAAAAGAAGAATCGTATCTGTCTATATCATTTTTTATATGAATGATTAAATGGCTGTCATTGGGTATATGAAAAAAGAAGCATTACATCATTACATCACTTCTTGTTTCACCATCTCTTTCATAATCTCTTCAATTACACGAATACAAACACTATTTCCGATTTGTTTATAGGCAATGCCCTTATTTGTATTTTTTATAAATGTAGATGGGTAAGCCATCAATTTATAGCATTCATTTAGAGTTAGACGCCGAACTCGTCCAGTAGTTTCTTCGTATATATGATACCTACCCGAAATCTCCGACGCTACCAATGTCGGATGTGTTCCATCGCTACTATATATCCTCATCAATTGTTTATGAACTCTCGATAAATGTTCTGTATTTTCTTTTGCTCCAACTTTTCGTAGTTCTCCGTATAGATAACCACAGAACTTTAATCCACTTTTAGATTGTTTTTTTATCTGCGAGGGTTCGAGAATTTTATATTTAGATGGGTCAATATAATATTCTTCCGAAACATCTGTTTCGAGAACATCTGATAATTTACACATCGTTTTTTGTTGAGATAATCTTGTAAAATCAAATGCTTTTTCGGATGCTGTTGCTACAATATATACTCTTTCTCTATTTTGAGGAATATTGAATTGATAAGGACTTAGTAATTGATATGACACTTTATACCCTCGTGTTGTCAAAGTGTTTAATATAGTTTTAAAAACCACACCGTTATTTATCTTTGTCAAGTTTGATACATTTTCTAACAGAATAGATTTTGGTTTATGAATATCAATTATTTTTAGAATTTCAAAGAATAGTGTCCCTCTCGGGTCATCAAACGCCTTTTTATCTTTCCATTGTGCGATACTAAACGCCTGACAAGGAAATCCACCACAGATTAGGTTAAATGACGGTATTGCTTTCATATCAACTGTTTTAATATCGCCATCTGGTCTTATTTTATAGTTTGCTTCGTATGTCTTTCTTGCGTTTTCATCAATGTCCGAAGCGAATACACAAGATGCCGTAGGAATAATATTTTGCATCGCTTGATGAAATCCGCCTATACCACAGAATAAATCAATATATTTTATATTATTGACATCAGTTGTTGGAATAATATCAACAATACAAGGTATGATTTCATTCGTATCGGTATCCATATCCTTATCGGTATCCATATTTATATTAAATATGTTATTAAAAAAGAAGAATCGTATCTGTCTATATCATTTTTTATTTGCGATGATATTGTGTGATACATTTCTCGACGGACGTTTTAATATCTGGAATATCAGGGTAAAGCGAGTAGAGTTTATCGGTCGCCAGTTGTGTATTGGAACGCTTCGATAGCAGTATCGCATTTTGCTCTTCGACACTGAAATTCTCCCACGTAAAACCCTTATCAATATGTTCCTTATACATCTCCAAAATCTCATTGTGTGTGATAAGCCCCTTATTCACCAAGTTAAACGTCCCTGTCGTTTTGTTCTTTATCATATCCATTATGACAGGAAACATATCCTCCAATACGGTCATCGAGTTTGGCATCGAGCATATCTTACTATATTTAAAAATCTTACTTAGAAAGTTCCTGTCGTGCTGGAAATTCACGATAGGCATCCTGATACGCAAGTTGAGCGTGTTTTTCGAATACAAATGTTGAAGCCTGTCGGTAAAGCCCTTCACAATCGAGTAAGAAGAACCGAAGAAGTCGGGTTTCTCGTCGTCGCCAATGCTCGATGTCGTAGGGTCATCACTGCTAAAAATACAACCCGTCCCCAAGTATGTGTAGTGAATGTTATAACGCTCACACAATATCGAGAGGATTACAGGCGAATATAGGTTATCGCGAAGATTGTCTTTGAGTTTTCCGGGTAGTTCCAAGTAATCAATCGTGTTATGTTCGCCCCCGTGCGTTCTCCCGATAAACGAGATGATGTGCGTCGGCGAATACAACTTGATTTCTTCTTCTACTGCCTTCTCGTCATCCGCTCGTACATCGGTGCTAATATAGGTGATGCCGTGCGAGTTCAAGTAATCCCCGAATTGCTTTCCAATCCACCCCTTGCTACCGAAGAAAAGGATATTCATTTTGATTTTAATATTAATATATTAATACTATTAAGTAGGTATTCTTTTATATTCTTTTTTGGATTCGAATGAGATTCTTGATAATCAATATGTATAAAAAGCAGTCTATATTTAATAACAGAAAAATAGGAGAGATGTTTATCGATTGCTTAAAAGGAAACGAGACAATCTTTAAAAAATGGGACGACGTTAAGGGTATTCGAGATGCGTTGAAAGGGAAGCGGATAGACGGGAAGCGGATAGACGGGAAGCGGATAGACGGGAAGCGGATAGACGGGATTATAATATCAAGTTCTGATTATTTTGTGGATGGCAAAGAACATTCCATAATAGATGAGAGTATTCTAAAATCAAATATACCAATTCTCGGAGTATGCTATGGGTTTCAATCGTTAATTCATACGCTTGGGAAACCGTCGTATATTAAAAGAAACAAAAGTGGATATATGGACTATATACGCAGTTTTAGCATAACAAAACCATTTCCTGTTCAGAAAAGGAAGTTTATTTTTCATCATCGAAATTATATTGTGAAAGTTCCGAAAGGTTTCAAGATTTATAAAAAAATAGGAAATAAAATTATTATAGCGTATAACTCGAAAAAGAACATATTGGGCGTTCAATTTTATCTCTATAAGTATAAAAAAACAGTGCGATTGTTTTTAGATGCTTGGATATCGAATTGCGTAGCCCCGAAGGTAGTCCCGAAGCCCTGAGGTGCGTATAAACAAGCCTTTATATAGTATGAATAGTATATAAACAATTGATAGTCAAGTAAATATATACTATGACAACATTAAATCTTAATAATATAAATGATGGTTTGATAGAAATTAACAGGGATACCTTTAATAACAAAGGGATGAGTTTCAATATACCGAGCAAACAGCAGAGGGCGAGTCAAAATAATTTTATGAATGATGATATTTTATTTAACAAGAACAAGATAAGCAATGACGTCATCTCGATGTCTTCGCGTTCTTCGTCGAGGGCAAGTTCCGTAAATGGCGACTATGACAAGGGTGCTTATATGAAGAATATGAAGCAAATCTATAAAAACAAGAACGGCAGCAACGGCAACGGTGGCAACATATCTAAAAAATCGAAATATGAGGAAAGCGATTGTAGCAGTAGCGTGGTTAGCAGTTCAAGTAATCGAAAGCCAAACAGAAGCGGAAGCAACGGAGGCGGCGGTAGCAGCGGCAACTATAAAAAACAAGCGAAATACGACGAAGTCGATGATGATGATGTCGAGGAAGACGATGACGAAGTGGATGAAGACGAAGTGGATGAAGACGAAGATGACGAAGATGATGGCGAAGACAACGAAGTTGATGATGAAGACGACGAAGATGACGAAGAAGAAGGTAGTCGTCGCCCTACGCGACATTTATCGGCGAAAGAGATTATGATGAATGAATTAAATGAGAAGAGAGAGATTATCTATCAGTTGGATAGGTTAGAATCGAAGGGTTTTAAGATACCTTTTAAGTTCAATATGAACTCGGATTTGGAAGAGATGAGGACGGAATACAATCGCTTGGTTCGCGAGAAGGAACTGGACGGTAGCGTAAGGTTTCAGCAAAAGATGTTGATGGCGTTTATTTCGGGAACTGAGTATATGAATAGCAGGTATGACCCGTTCGCTATCAAACTGGATGGATGGTCGGAGCAGGTGAATGAGAATATCAATGATTACGATGATATATTCGAAGAACTTCATTATAAATACAAGGCGACGGGTAAGAAGATGGCACCCGAACTCAGGTTGTTTATCTCTTTGTCAGGCAGTGCCTTTATGTTTCACTTGACAAGCAGGATGTTCAAGGAGCAACCGATGCCAAATGTAGAGAATGTGTTAAAGTCAGACCCCGAGTTAATGAAGCAATTTCAACAGGCAGCCGCAAAGCAATATATGATGGGGAATAATGGAGTTGGCAACGGCAACTACAATCAAGCCCCCGTAGCCCCCG
>Ga0208718_1000064_pt1 | contig 19959 bp, 18 predicted proteins | sample LakMenE29Apr09ns_FD_150743 | JGI IMG/M metagenome (GOLD analysis project Ga0208718, IMG submission 150743) | Freshwater microbial communities from Lake Mendota, WI - 29APR2009 deep hole epilimnion ns (SPAdes) | ecosystem: Environmental > Aquatic > Freshwater > Lake > Epilimnion/Euphotic zone ...
GCGCGTGTTTAATAATACGGCGCGCTATATTGACCAGGGCGGACGCCGCAATGGAAGTTTCGCTATTTACCTCGAACCATGGCATGCTGATATTGTCGAATTCCTTGAACTGAAGAAAAACCAGGGCGATGAAGAACAAAAAGCGCGCGATCTTTTCTACGCATTATGGATTCCTGACCTTCTCATGGAAAAAATAAAAACGAATGAAGACTGGTGCCTTTTTTGCCCCGATGAGTGTCCCGGACTGGCGGATGTATATGGTGCCGAATTCAAAACGCTTTATGAGAAATATGAAGCCGCTGGTCGCCAAAAGCGTAAAATCAAGTCGCGTGAATTATGGTTTAAAATATTGGACAGCCAGATGGAAACAGGCACACCTTATTTGTGCTACAAAGATGCCGCAAATTCGAAAAGTAATCAGAAAAATCTGGGCACGATTAAGAGCTCCAATTTGTGTTCGGAAATTATTGAATACTCGGACAAGGACGAAACCGCGGTTTGTAACCTTGCAAGCATTGCGCTTAATAAATTTGTGCGGGGTAGGGGTAGTGTAGACGCGGACCCCGTGAAACCATTTTTCGACTATAGTCACCTGCACGATGTTGTGCGTGTTATTACGCGAAACTTGAACCGCGTCATTGATATCAATTACTATCCGACTACTAAAACACGCGTAAGCAATATGCGGCATCGTCCGATTGGAATCGGAGTGCAAGGATTGGCGGACGTATTTTTCATGCTTGATTTGGCGTTTCAGAGCGACGAGGCACGCACGATTAATCGTCTTATTTTTGAGACGATTTATCATGCCGCGTTACTGGAGTCGAACGAGATGGCAAAAGAACGCGCGATTTATTTTGCGGCGAATCCGACAATAGTTACATCAGTAATACATGATACGGATGATGCAGTGGATATATCCACAGACACCAAATACTTACTTACATGCCAAGAATATGATAAACTATGTAAACGTCCTGACCATAATCCCGATTTGATGGGTGCGTATTCTTCATTTATTGGTTCGCCGACCTCCGAAGGAATATTTCAATTCGATATGTGGAATGTGCAGCCTACACCTGGGCGATATGACTGGGATCATTTGCGTAAACAAGTGGTGCGATATGGTCTACGCAATTCTCTGCTTATTTCGCCGATGCCTACCGCAAGCACGTCGCAGATTTTGGGCAACAATGAATGTTTTGAACCGATAACGAGTAATATTTATATGCGGCGGACATTGGCAGGGGAATTTATTATGGTGAATAAGTATTTGATGAAAGAATTTATCGATTTAGGAATCTGGAATGAACGTGTCAAAAACAATATTATTTTGAATCGTGGAAGTATTCAGCAATTATCGGAAACATTGTTTCCTGCCGGGAAGGTGGAACATATTAAAAATAAATATAAGATTGTTTGGGAAATGCCGATGAAACATTTGATAGATATGTCGGCAGAGAGAGGAGCATTTATTTGCCAAAGCCAGAGTTTAAATCTATGGCTGGAGGAGCCGAATTATAATACGTTGACGTCGATGCATTTTTATTCGTGGATGCGTGGATTGAAAACGGGGATTTATTATTTGCGTAGAAAAGCGAAACACCAACCGCAACAATTCACGATTGAACCGGAAGGGGATATTGTTGGGGTTGGGAATGGAAATGGGAATGAAGGGCTTGGTAGTGATAACAACGAGAATGATATTTGTGAAATGTGTTCTTCGTAGAATTTTATATTGGGATAGTTTATAGAGGGATAAGAATTAAAGAATAATAAGTAAAGATGAATTTGTTAGACACTATTATTGATAATTTAAAAAATAAAATACATGATGAAACTAACAATAAAGAATTTTTGACAATTAGCACATACCGCCTATTAAATAATCACTTTCGTAATTTTAACGACAAGCAAAAACAAATATTTTCAGAATTAATGTCTAATATTGGTGTTGGTTTCAGAGACCAGATAGTTACATTATCACTTGGCATACCACTTACTCAGGTTAAGTTTGATGTCTCTGCCAACAATACGGACTTTTGTAATGCTTTGACAGGATTTTATAGGTTACTTAGTGATATTAAAGATGATAATATGAATAAAGTAATTATTAAAGATAGTGTTTTAAGTGGAGATCTAGAATCCCGTACAGAGAATTGTTATCGATATACTAGAATGATCGACAATATAAATAAACTGCGAGATAGTGCAATGCGAGGTATTGAAGTGGGTGGACAAGATGGCGGCGGTTCCAAATCCCGGCGAAAACCCGCGCGTAAAACTCGTCGCGGGCGCGGGCCCACTCGCAAATCCAAGCCCAAGACTCATCGCTGCAGACGTCATTCACGTATTCGCAAGCATCATAAGAAGTATACATCTCGTCGCAGAAGATAGATATAAATGTAAGTATTAAGTAAAATATTTGCGAAATGTGTTCTTCGTAGATTTTTATATTGGGATAGTTTATAGAGGAGATAATAATTAAAGAATAATAAGTAAAGATGGATTTAATAGTAGCATCGACACAAGGGGATGTGAGTGTTGTGAATAATGATGGTGTTGGTAAAATTACATCTGATAAACGTAAAGAAACTTTATCTGATCGCATATTTGGATTACTTTATAGAGGTGACATAATCAATAAAGATTATCGTAATTGCGTAAGTGAGATTAAAACAAAAGTTAAAAATTTATTAAAAGGAGCAGAATTAAGTGAAAAAACCCATGAAGCTGTTAACAATTTTTTAGACAAAATGAATACTAAAGTAAACGAGAGCGGCATATTTGTTTTTGAAATACATGATACTATAGGATATTTTGTTAGAGATGCTTCTCAAGAAAGATGTGGCAATATTGATTATTTTCTTAGTTTAATAAGAGGTCTAGTAGAATATATTAATAACCCCCCTACACAAGCTTCTACAAAGGAACCTTTATTCAAGTTTAGAGCAACAATCGCAATCGGTGATGGTTTTAATAATAGTAATAAGGCATGTGGCACCCATCTTGCTAATATAGAGGTAGTTAGCGGTGGTTCCAAATCCCGGCGCAGGCGCAGACATCGGCGCAAACCCGCGCGTAAAACTCGTCGTGGGCGCACTCGCAAATCCAAAGCCAAGACTCATCGGCACAGACGTCATTCACGTATTCGCAATCATCATAAGAAGTATACATCTCGTCGCAGAAGATAGATATAAATGTAAGTATTTAGTAAAATGTAAGTATTTAGTAAAATGTAAGTATTTAGCAAAATATTTGCGAAATGTGTTCTTCGTAGGTTTTTTATATTGGGATTTTTATATTTGTATAGTTTATAGAGGGATAAGAAGTAAAGAATAAGAAGTATATACAGGACAAATGAACACACCGGAACTAGAAGCATTCGAAGCAACTAATGCAACGCAAGCAGAAGTGACAGAACCATTATCAACAGAACAAAGCTCTCAAGCAGAACTTCAAAGATTAAAAGAACTTCAAAGATTAAAAGACCTTCAATTTTATACAGATTGGTTGGAAAGAACAAAAAAAGAGAAAGATGATACAGAGCTTGAAAAAAATGCTTATGATGAAAATAAAACAGAAGAAATTACTCAAAAAACTAATGATCTCTTAAAAAAATTTCCTCATGGTTCTAACACAAGTGAATACAAGGTTAAAAGGGAAAAAATTGATGAACTTACAAAAGAATATGATAAACAAATGAAAATTTATAAATTAAAATTAGAAACTTGTGATACTTTTATTTCAGCGATTCCAATAATAATTGGTATGATAAAGAATAATACTCCATTACCACGCGGATATACTTATGCGATGTACCTGCATAAAATAATACCAAACCATCGCCCAGGTGTAGTACACGGCGGTTCCAAATCCCGGCGCAGACATCGGCGCAAACCCGCGCGTAAAACTCGTCGCAAATCAAAGACCAAAGCCAAGCCCAAGACTCATCGCCGCAGACGTCATTCGCGTATTCGCAAGCATAAGAAGAATACTTATAAACGCCTGAGGTAAATGTTAATGTAGATGTTTAGTAAAATATTTGCGAAATGTGTTCTTCGTAGGTTTTTTATATTGGGATATTTTATAGAGAGTTAGAATATAAAGAGAAGTAATAAGAAATAAAGATGGTTGAGCCAGAACTAAACTCGAATGCATGGTTCGCAAAAGAAAGAGCAAAATTTATAGATGTTAAACGTGAATTACTAGAGTATGAAGAAGGAAAAGGAAATCTTGAAGAAATAATAAAAGAGCTTGAAGAAAAAAAAAAAATCTTGAAGAAAAAAAAAAAGATCTTGAAGAAAAACTAAATCTTGAAAGAAAAAACCCATCGCAAAATAGTAATTTAGGAGATATGATTACTGAAATTACAAAGGTAACTGACAGCATAACAAGATTAAAAAAACGATTAGTAGCTATTAATGAAAGTATTTTACAATGCAAGAAAATAATGTATCTTATAAAAAATAATTATGAATTACCATGGGATGTCTTACCAATTGAAGATGAGACGTACAAATATTACGTCAATATGTTGGGACTTGCTGGGCCTAACAAGATAAAAAATACTCATGTTGATGAAGCAATTGAAGATAGTAAAAGATGGATAAATGATTTTAACACAAAACATGAATTAGCACAAGCACAAGCACTTGGTGGCGGTTCCAAATCCCGGCGCAAACCCGCGCGTAAAACTCGTCGTGGGCGCGGGCGCAAATCAAAGGCCAAAGCCAAAGCCAAGTCCAAGACACATCGCCGCAGGCGTCATTCACGTGTCCGCAAGCATAAGAAGTATACATCTCGCAGGAGGTGATAACTTACTACACGCGACATATGACATATGACATATGACACCTATTAGACATAATATTGCAATAATAATTATTATAATATTATGTTTGTATACATATATATATATAAGTTACATATTATAAGTAATGAGTGTAAAACGGAAATTTAGAAAAAGTAAAAAAACTAAAGGAAAAAGTAAAAGTGAAAGTAAAGGAAAAAATAACAAATATAATAATGAGAAACGTAGCAAGATACAAAGAAAAACCAAAAAGAGGGTTTTAAGGGGGGGGAAAATAGAAGCTGATGGCAGAATAGCCGGTATAAGAAAAAGATATTCAATTTTACCTTTATCATTAGATGAATGTAACAATTTTTTTAAAGATATAACTAGATTATATTCAACTGGTATACCACCAGACAAACTACAAGATGATACTCAAGGTAAAACAGATTTTGAGTATTGTAAAAAAAAATTTATTCAAAATAAACGTGATAGTGAAATTCCCAAATTTTCACCACCTTCAACACCCGCCCCTGAACCAGAAGGACCGGTAGTAAAAGAAAATGCAGGATTAACATCATTTGAAGAAACAGACGACGCAGGAGAAAAAAGACTAGAAGCGGAAGCAGTAGCGGCAGAAGAAAAAAAATCTCAAAAAATACAGGAAGCAAGCAACCAAGTTGAAAAAGATAGTGAAGTTCAGACAGAAGAAATACCGAATGATTCAGCTGCTACTTTACTCTTATATAAACAACATGGCAAGCTTGCGAAAAAATATGTAGAACTAGAAGCTACTGAGCAATATCCTGAAATAAAAGAAATTTATCGTAAAGCTAAAGACTATCATAATCGAGTCAGTTCTACATTATGGTTAATACTCCAGGAACGAGAAGAAACAGAACAAGCCAATACTAGTCAATTGGAGGGAGCACCCAATGTAGAACATCAACCATCAGAATCGGATGCGGATGCGGATGTTTCAGAAAAAAACCAATCGGAATTAGACGCTATACAATGTGAAAAATTGCAGAAAATAATACAAAATATTAAAACACATGGTAAAAATGATATAGAAAAAAAAAATAGTAATGTAGAAGCTAAAGCAAAAGCACTGGTTGAAACTAGTGCCGGTATGAAAATTTCTACAGAAGAAATACCGAATGATTCAGACGCAACTTTAGAATTAGCCCAACAACATCATGAATTTGCATCTAAATATAAAGCTCTAGAGGATAATGAGACAGATAGTGAAATAAAAACAATTTATATGAGTTCTAAAAATTATCACGAATATTTTTATAAAAAACTACAAGAAGCAGCGGATGTACAGAAACAAGATGCATTAGAAAAATTAGCAGCAGCACCTATTGAACCTGAGATAGTTGACGATTTGAAACTATTTCCAAGAGAATGCTTTGGTAAATATTCAATATGTAAAGAAAAAATAAATGAAGCAGAAAATCAGTCATTTTTTTGTTATAAGTTTTTTAAACGTATGAAAGAATTTTTTATTAAAAGATCTCCATCAATAAACTTTGATAATTTATTAAGTGATGATAATGCGCCACGATTTAGCGCTTCTCGTAATTTTATTGAACAATATTTAAATTTTTTTGAATTTTATAATCAACATATGGCAAGTGGTGATAATACAAAAAAATTTTTTGTTAAAAGAGATGGTCGAGGTGGTGTAGATACTTATTTAAAAGATGATAAAACATATATTGCTATGGAAAAATATCCAGAAATAGATTTAAAAACTTTTTTTGATAATTGTTACAAATTATATGAATTATCATTACCTCAAGTTTGTTATTTACGCTTAGCAGACTCAGCATATGATAATGAGGAACTTAGAGACGTGAATAATTCAATGACTATAGGACAGATGCGTAATAAAATATCTAATTTTACTCCTACAATTTTTAGCCCAACAAGTAAAGAAAAAAATAACCTTGATAAAGTTATCCAAGTTTTGTCACAATATAAACAAAAATATAGAGAGTTAAACGAACAATTTAGAGATAGCAAATTGTTTTTAGAATTAAGAGCTTACAATAATATACTTCCTAATAGTGCTTCTTTTTCAAGTTATATATTACCTGTAATAAAAGATAATTCTGGGCATTCACTATTAGATTTGATTGAATTTATAGTAAACAAACAACTGCTATTTCCGGTATTCGGAATAGTTTGTACTGCATCTATTGATAAAACAAGAGCCAGTGTTAGAGAAGGTATTCAAAAAATAATTATTGAAAGTCAGAGAAGTATTAGAGAAATAGTTGATAATGGTTCTATTTTTACAACTACTTGTCAATTTATTGAAAAAAATTCTACTATTAAAGAAGAAATTATAGAATTACTTGAAAAAAATAATAAGGAAATAACTGATCCTACTTCTATATTTGCAGATTTTAAATTTTCAAAATTTATACCAATAATGAAAGAAGAAACAGATTGTGCACAACGTAGTATAAATTTTGTGGATGAATTAAAAGACCCATTTAATAATTTTAAAACATATATTTTTTTCCATATGATTATTTTTGCATGCTATAATACTATGAATAGTGAAAAGGGACAATGGGGTATCAAGGGAACAACTCTCATGATATTATTTATGAATATATTTATTATAAATTTTTTTATTGATATTTTACGACAAGTTAATGCATCTTGTTTACAATTTCTTGCTAAGGAACAAGGGAGTGTTATATTAATAGATGAAAATGTATCTACTTTGTTAGAATTTATTATAGCACTAAAATCATTTTTGTTAGATTTAAAAGTTAAAAAAAAAACCAAAGGTGATTATAATGTTGAAGATGTTATAAGAGAATTATATGATCGATTTGAAAAAATACAAGGTAGTATTAAAGAAAGAAATAATGAAAATCTAAAATTTATTGAAGGATTGGATGAATATCCTCAAGACTCAACAGAATCAGACAAATCAAACAAATCAAACAAAACTAAATTTCAAATTATGCATGAATATTATTTAAGAATAAAAATGATAGACGTATGCACCGAATTAGAAGAAAAAGTTATAGGTTTATACACTCCAGAAGATCAAGAAGAAATAAAAAAACGTCAAAGTGAACAACCAGTACTAGAACTTTCTGGTTATGCGTCACAAATGTTTGACCCTGATAAATTTAAAAAAAATGAATTAGAAGCTATAAAAAAGGGATGTAAAGATTTTGTTGTTAGTTTAATCTCAGTAGCGAGAGCAATTAGAGCAAACAAATATGTGGATAATGAAGGTAATAATATAAGTAAAGTTCATTATGATGGAGCCCAATTAAATCAATTAAATACATGTTGCGACCCTCGTGACATATTTAGTAAAGGTGCAGATTCAAGAGAATATTTCAAGCGTATATCACGTGCTTATTATGGGTTGTCTGAATTGTGGCCTTATATAAAGGTTGAACAAAAACCAACGATATTAAAATTACCTGGTGTTAGAGCATTAATATACAAATTTAATACTGATACTACTTTTAGAGAAAAAGTCGAATGGCAGTGCAACGATGATGGTAAAGCAGAAAAAAAAGGTGGTCTAATATGGTGGGGTAAGAGTGAAAATAGAAAAAATATTACACAAAATATAGAAGATATAGAAGATAAAGAAAAAACCACATTACCAGAAATATGCAAGGCCGATGTTGTTAAATCACCTTTCTCACAACAACAAACAGAACCAGACTCACGACAAGTGGTGAAAGAAATAACCCCACGCTCAGTAGAAACACTAAAAAAACTTGTTATTAGACTAGGAAATGGAGAATCTGCGAAACGTGCAGAAGAAGAATTTGCCCGAGTTACAGATGAGGTTAAGGCTGAGGTTAAGGCTGAGGCTGAGGCGGAGGCATTAAAAAACCCTAAGTTAACCGAAAAACAAAAAGACAATATTAGAAAAAATAATAAACTACAATTAGCTATGTCATATGCATTTATTTTAAATAATGAAAATTTAGATAAAAATAGTGATCTTGTACAACGTGCACAAAATTTTGCAGATGAAAATAAAGTAGAATATTTAGAAGCAGAAACATTATTATTTTTTGGGCAAGAACCACCAAAACATAAGTCTGAAAATGCTTCAGTTCAAGCAAATATAGATGAACGTCAACAACAACGAACAAAAATAAATAACCAAATTAAAGCAGGAACGTATGAACCCCGTGGGTCAACATCATTGGTCGGTAAATTTAGAAGTATGATAGGTTTCGGCGGAGGAACAACTTTAACCAAGACCAAGCACAAATCCAATCACAAAGCAAAAGCTAAAACTCAATCCAAACCAAAACATAAAAACAAATCTAAACCCAAACCCAAGCCTAAGCATCGGACCAAGGCCAAAACTATTAAAAAGAATAAAAGAGCACATCATAAATTTGATAAAAAATATACTCGAAAGCATTAGTCACATTGTCACATTGTCGCATTGCCTCTAGCAACAATTCTCCCGATAAAGCACGCGAAATTCCCGTGAGTCCAGCGATAAATTCACATCATGTGCCATCTTGCAGTAGCACTTCAGTGTAATAATCGTATCTGCAAAGGAGTTGTGTAAATTCAGGGGTGCTGGAATCCCCGGAAATAGGTGTTCATACAGCTCCATCAGTTTAGGAAACTTGAATCCTTTAGTGCCATTTGAAAATGTGAAATCGATTTTGCATATTTCTTTGCCGTTTTTCATCGTGCAATAATCCGCCGGAAAATTCATGCGAATGCTATTGCGGATGCCTTCCACGATGAGAAATCTCTTGTCAAATGACACATTGTGTCCCACGCAAATATCTACCTTACCAAGTGCATCACGCACCCGCACAAGTGCTTCTTGAATCTGCACACCCTTCGTATCCATTATTTCGCGCGTAATTCCGTGTATTCCTTCCGAAACCGGGTCAACTATCACCCACGTGTTCAGTTTGATATACGCGTCGTATTTTTCATCAATTTCGCCCGTTTCCGTATTGTAAATAATATAACTGACTTGCATGACATGCGGCCATTTGTCCGTATCGTAGATTGATGGATTGCGCTCTTTTGGCAAGCCAGATGTTTCGGTGTCGAATACAAGAACTTTCATTTTGTTGGTTTGTGGTTTGTGTTTGCCTTTGAGTTTTTTTGCTCTTTTCTTGCTTTTCTATTTCGTATAGATTCGCGTATGTATATGATATAGAATACTATTTCTACTTCAATTTAATGTTTATTTTATTTTATTCTATGTTACATTGAATAAAATAAAAATAAAATATAAAATAATAATAATAACCAAAAATAAAAATAATATAAAATAAAACATCAGTAGTAAAAATTTATATATAAATAATGTCAATGCATTCTTTAGTTAGCTTGCCAAAAAAATGTTCTTCAGTATGGGTTTCAGGGCACGGATATGTACTTAGTCCCGAAGAACAAACAATTTCAATGAGAACAAGAACACAGAACACAATTAAATATGACGGAACTTTAAAGGTGTTTCACCTTAGTATGGCTGGGATGGCTAATGTTACGACAGAGATGGGTATTATATATAAGATGTTTGAGAGTCTTAGACTAAAAAGTGACTACCTTACTCCTGAAATTGTGAAACTATTACAATACCGCTCAACCGAATATGCCACACTTACATGGTTAGTACATCAAATTTATAGTAACCAATATGATAAATGTCAAGAAAATATGGTCAAATTAAAATTAGAAGAATTAAAAAAAGAAATGTTAGTTTTAGAACAACTAGCTGACATTGCATATGCAAGATTTTCACCCCCAACTATAGTAACAAATCCACATTCTAATAAAGTTTATTCATTAAAACCAAATCCTAACGAAACCATCCGCCGCGCGGAGGCCGTTCGTAGCGGTTTTGTTAGATTGAGCGGATACCCACCATATAACCTAATTTGGGCCTTGTATGGAATATATATTTTTGATACATCTGACGAATTTCTTGCATACTTTTCAATATCAAATCTACCAGTCGATGAACATGGTTTTGTAGACCCTCGAGAAATTATAAAAAGAAATCTATTAACACCAGAAAACTATGCAAAATTGAAGCATTGGTTAAATCAGAAGGATTTTAGCGGCGTTCCCGATTCTCATGTTAGTGATATAGACCACGATCCCCAAACTAGTTTTGTTATATTTAAGAAATTTTGTAAAAAAGCTGGTATTTTGTATTATGCGCGTAAGCAGAAAGTTGTGCTAAAGCACCCCGTCATTGAAGCACATATCGAAGCATTGCGGAGCGATGTGATGGTAGCTGCAAACACGATAAAAGATGCTATCCAACTAGTACATGATTCTGCTAATGTAGTGTCTGTTGTTAGAGCTGAGTTTAAACGCACAGCAGATTTGGCTGATAAAGCTGAAAAAAATTATAACGCATTGAAAAGTCGTGTTAATACTAGATTTGATTTAGCGGTTAATGAACACGTATTACGTGCCGAATATGATACTGCCGAAGCCATATGGCAAGAAGCAAGAAATGAACTTGTTAAAGCCAAAGCGAATGATACGCTCGCTAGTGAAAACGCGGAGCAAGTAGAAAAACACGCATCTGAAGTTATTATTGATGCTATTAAAAAATGTATTGATGATATTATTCATTCTTCAAAAGACCATGCTGAATTAAAAAGAATATTAAAAAATATAATAATGAGTAACAAGCTAGGAAATATATTAAAAACAGCAATCCTTAATGAAAAAATATCATTAAAACAGATTATATTATTTTTTAGCGGTTTAGAACATTGGGAATTGGGTATAGCTGATCCAGCATGTTCTGTTATTAAACCACTACAAAACCCACAGGGTGTGGATGCTACTGCTACTATGCAAATTGATACACAACAACTTGACGATCCATCATTCGTGCTGCCACCCTTGTATAAAAATGTTCTTGATTTTATAGATACAGAACTTTATCGCCCGATGCCATCACCAAAACGCAGGCGTACTAGTCGCAGTGGTCGCAGTGGTCGCAGTGGTCGCAGTGGTCGCAGTGGTCGCAGTGGTCGCAGTAGTCCCGCTAGACATGCTAGTCCCGCTAGTCATACTAGTCATTTGAGTGGTGGTGCAAAACGAAAACACCGCATGCGTAGATATTCGCGAAAACGCCGCACGCGTAGACGAAGATACAAAAGACGATGTGCTTCATGAAACTGCGTTTATAATACACTTATAATACACTTATAATACACTTATAACATAACTAAGAAAACTCTTTGCATATTCCAAAGCTTCTCCTGTGCCAATGCGTTATCCCATGTTCGCGAATCCCATCCATGTGTTTTTTTGTCCCATATCCCTTGTTGTTTCCCAGGTCGTATTTTTGAACCAACTCCGGATATTCACAACACATTTCGCCAATATATTCATCCCGCGCAACTTTTGCAAGAATAGAAGCCGCTGCAATTGCCGCGTATGTGTTATCGCCACCCTCAACGCACAAGTGCGGTATTTGCATATACGATTCTCCATTTACCAGCTCCATCATCGGTATAAAATCGCACCCATCGATTAGCAAATACGCTTTGTCGCCGGTTGTCTTCAGATTGTCGCATATAATGCCGCGTATCGCCTTATGCATGCAGTCAATCGTTGCGCGACGTATATTTACGCGGTCTATTTCATCATGTTCTGCATAGACTACATTCCATGCAATCGCGTGCTTCTTGATATACTCCGCTGCTTCTTTTATTTTAGCTTCTGAAGTGAATTTTTTGCTATCTTTCATTTTTGAAAAATCGAATAATTTCGCATCTTTAGGTAAAACAACCGCGCCGACATAAACGCGTCCAAACATAGGCCCACGACCTGCTTCATCTACGCCGATTTCGATAAATGGTGTTATATAGTCATGGTATTCTTTTTCTACTTGTCCTTCGCTCGTAAAATGCGATACTTTAAGAACATGATTGATTCTTGACTTCTTTTCAATATCCGTGTTTACGGGTTTTATGGGTTTTATGGGTTTTACGGACATTTATAAATTTGCGTTGTTTTATTGTATATTGATATTGATATTAATATTAATATCACTATTTTTAATATCAATTTAATTTGTATAAATAAAATAAAATAAAATATATTATTAATGTAAAATGAAACTAACAAAACTTCATTTAATTATAATACTCGCCCTCACCCTTATTTTATGCCCGATTTTAGGTGTATGTAACAACACTAGAGAATCATTTGATCAATTTCAATCTACGAATGAAGGATTTGAAGAAGAAGAAAAAGAAGAAGGATTTAAAGAAGTAGAAGAAGGATTTAGAGTTGAAGGATATCGACAAAATGATAGTGAAGAAGGATTTAAAGAAGAAGAAGAAGAAGGTTTTGAAGGACTTGCATTACAAGAAGGATTATATGCTGAAAACCGAGAAGGTTTAAGTGGGGACTACCAACAATACCAAGACTAATTTGAAAGATATACAAAACCCAAATTACGCAGCACAATAAAACATAATATGGAACATAATACTTAAAAATTAAAATAACATTTTAGCATTTATATAATATGAATTAATTATCTTTTTTCCAGATATATATATAATTAATTATATTCTTAATTATATATAATATAACTATATATACGATAACTATATAGCATGAATTTAACAAAGTTACATATATTTCTTATCCTTCTTATTGCGCTTATATTATGTTCATGTTTAGGTATGTGTTCAACATCAACAAAAGAGGGATATACAAGCAGTACTTATGATAACTATGGAAAATATTATAGTAATTTGAATGATGCAAATATTTCCGCAACAGACTGGTCGCAGGGCTTAGATAATAGATATAACAATCCTTATTATAATAAGAATGATGAGTTTAACAAAAGATACGATAAAGACTATGATCAATATTTGTATAGAAAATATGGTTACTCTTATAAAGATGACTTGAATGGAGGCGATAAGAACGACTCTTCTAGCTATATGATTTCAACTTCATTCAAGAATAATAAAAAATATCATGACTATAATAACAACAACAACAATAATAACAATAACCCTCGAAGAAGGCGTAATGATATATTTAATTCTGTATCAAGTGGCGCAATAAATGGTTCAATATTTTCTAATACTAATACTAATAATAACAATAATACCAGTAGTAACAATGACAATAATAATAACAATGGCGTTACACGTAACCAAATACCTAGTGGGCGAGAAGATTTATATATTTTGAAATCACAAGCACTTACACCAATCTGCCCCGCATGCCCGTCTCTGCCTAAAGTAGATTGTGACAAAAAATGTGGTAAATCTAAATGTCCTCCGTGCCCGCCTTGTGCGCGATGCCCAGAACCACAATTTAATTGTGTAAAAGTTCCAAACTACAATACTACCAATCTCAACCAGAATTTGCCCATTCCCTGGATGTCCAAGTTGTAAGCCAAACCAAGTCTCAATAAACTATATAAAAAATTGATTTTAAAATAATATGTTAATACGTATATACATACAAACCAAACTAACATATTATTATGCAGCAAGCAATATCTATATCTGCTTCTGCACATGCGCCTGCACCCTCCCTTCAATATGAAAAAAATGAAAAATATCTCTCCGATTATTTGAAAAAACTAAAAAATAAAGATAAAGATAAAGATAAAGATAAAGATAAACATGGAACAGACTCATTCAAACGCGTATGTCTGTCGCCCCTACGATACGCAGGTGGCAAGTCAAAAGCCATCGGTCTTATTCTTTCCAATCTCCCCAAACTAAAAACGAAACGAATCGTATCCCCCTTCTTCGGCGGTGGTTCATTTGAGATTTGCGCCTCCCAGGAACTCGGTATAGAAGTCGTCGGCTATGATATTTTCGGCATGCTCACAAATTTCTGGAGAGTGATAATCGACACCAACGCCAAAGCAGAATTTATACGCGAGATGCGGAAATTTAGTATTACCCAGGAAGAATTTACGTATAATCGCCACCTACTGCTTCACTACTGGGATAAAATTAAACCCGCCGATTTAAACTACAAAACACAAAAAGTTGTCGAATTGAAACCAGAAGACATTGCGCGAATTGACAGCGACCCGTTGATGCAGGCGGTCTACTACTACTACAATATGACACTTTCATATGGACCGATGTTTTTGGGGTGGCCAAGTTCGAATGAAATCAACAAAGCAAAATTTGATAGACGTCTTGCGAAACTGGAGCAAACAAGTTTGCGCAACTTGCGCGTCGAGTGTTCCGATTTTGAGGCAGTTATTGCGAAACACGCGGATGATTTTATATTTCTGGACCCGCCGTATTATTTGGAAGGCGATAGCAAAATGTTCAAAGGCATGTATCCAAATTGTAACTTTCCAATTCACCATAGTAATTTCGACCATAAAAAAATGTGTGATATGCTAAAAAGGCACAAGGGCGGGTTTCTGATTACCTATAACAACTGCACGACGATTCGTGAATGGTATAAGGAATATAAGTTTGAATTCCCGGAGTGGCAGTATACGTATGGTCAAGGTGAGACGCGGATAGGAAAAAATAGAAAAAATGCGGAAAAAGAAGACAATATCAAAGATTCGCATGAAATCATTATCATTTGTTGGCCGAGCACGCAATAATTCTAAAACTGGAAATCTTCGGAGTGGTACTTGATTCCATATTTTTCATCCATAAGTAAGTTGATTAATTTTATCCCTGTATTGCCATTAGCACCAAGAAAGTCGCTATTATGCGTTCCACGATGTTCGTGTGTAAGATACTGACCCGTGCCTTTTTTTGTGCCATTTTTAAAATCACATTTATATCTGCCTGTTTCTTCTATTTTACGCCATATTCCCTTTTCTGCTATATAATTGATAACATGCATAATATTAAAGAACAACCATTTTTTACCAATTGTATTTTTATAAACTAACATATCTGCTGGCTTACTGCTGTTACCTTTTTTCAAATAATTATTTAACATTTTAGTTACAAATTCGGGAGTTATTTCTGTTGCGCTTTGAATTTGTTTAAATTCGGGTATATTACCCAATACGAACTGAATATTATTTCCACTTTTATTAGTAACATTCGCGCCGGTTATACTTAATTTATCTTTTAAAACATCGCGAACAGGATGTGACTCATCTATAGTTGTATCAGAGGTTGCACCATATTCTATTGTATTTTTACCTTCCTCTTTAGCTTTTTGGTGTCTCACGAATTCCGGATTATTAAATTGTTTCAAAAATTCGACTTCTATATCGTGCCCCACTCGTTTTTTGTCTCCTCCGACTTTTTTACATGACTCTTTTCTTTTGTCATTCCCTTTTAGTGGCATTATTAATGGCGCAGGTAATTTGCGCTTGGGGGATGCCGATGCCGATGCCGATGCTGGACGATGTATGTCTTTTTGATTTTGTTCATTATTCAAATCTGCAATAAGAATATTCTTCGTATCGTCCATTTTTGCTTTTGTTTTGTATTGTATTACTACTATACTGCGCTTACATTTATATATGTTTAATATAATAGATCAATTTTATTATATTAAAATTTATGGACCTGGACCTCTAACCTCTAATTTTTACGCACCGATTATCAACAGAAAATGACGGCTCTTTTTCTTCTTCGGGAATAATTTTAATAACACATTTGGCGTTTTTGCCATATAAAGGAATAGTGCATCCCTGTTCTTTGCCTTTGCCTTTGCCTTTATTTTTGCGCGTTTTATTAAACTTGAATAATTTTTTCCCGTCACTTTGCGTGCATCGAGACCGAAAATGTTCATATCTTTCGCGCACCTCGCAATACGAAAGTCCCGACTTTTTCCCCAACATTTTATTTATAATTTCGTGTAAGTTGTATACATATCGCGAAAATGTCTCGCGGTTTTTCATATGACATTCACTAATCGGATATAGTTTTAAGTTGTTTGATAGATTAATGCGACAATATTTACAAGGTAATACATATTTTAAATTTTCGATAAATTCTTTGTAATGTTTCTTTTCTTCATTTGTAGGATGAACCGGATAGTCGAAACTTATCGTATGTAACGCGTGCCATATTGCTGGTCCCCATATGGATGTCATCATTCCATCACCACTCATATATTCCTTGCGCGTAAATGTGTATTTATTTTTTTGTCTTTTAGTGATGTGTTTAGTGGTGTTTTTTAATTTTTTTTTCATAGTATTTTAATTTGTTGTTACTATAATAATATACTTATAATAATATACTATAATAATATACTATAATAATATACTATAATAATATACTATTTATTATAATGACAAATATTATTTCATTTGTTCATACTATTTTTGATAATGTAAACAAATTTATATATATAATAGCAGGTGTATTTATTCTTATTATTATAACATATGGCACAAGTATTAAAAATAGTAAATTTTTATCATTACTACTGAAAGTGAGTATCGTAGGTATGTATTTTTATCTATTTGTAATGAATTATAGATACCTTAAAACGTTATTTGATACTACGGGGATTTTTTCAAATCCTGAATTATCTAAATTAAAAAGTTTCTTTTTCTTATTTGCACTTTTTGAAATATCTTTAGTTGTTGTTATCATGTATGTTTTATATACTATTTTATTTTAAGATGTTTCTATGGTTTCATATAGTCCTCCTCGAGTATTAAGAAATATTATATAATACTTGGTAATATTCCTTATCTGTGCCAAAATTGCTTATTTTTATATCGATTATTTTACCATCTTTTGTTCGAACTAACATGTTTGTTTATAAATACCAGAGATATAATAGATAAATTAATATATTTATATATTTTTACAATAGTTATTTAGTATAATAATACGCATTCTATATACGCATTATATTCGTATTATTTGGAAAACATATTTATTTTTATTATATATAATTATATATACATATTTAGTTAACATCATGACGGGTTCTGAATTCTCTATTAAGTCTTTTTTCAAAAATCTTCCGAGTATTACGCGAAATATTTTAATCGTAGTTTTTGTAGGTATTTTAGTCGGCGTGGCTTATCATATTTATAAAAGATATGTTCTCAATCAATCCGATCGTTCATTTTATGAGGGATATGCAAATGGTATGAATATGAGAAGAGAAAATCCGAATAAAGATGATGTAGTAACATTATACTTTTTTGGAACATCGTGGTGTCCTCATTGTATCTCTGCTAAACCTGAATGGGATGATTTTGTCAAAGAAAATAAGGATAAGGAATTTAATGGTAAACGTGTAAATTTTGTAAACGTTGATTGTGATAAAGAATCATCAATTGCAGATAAATATGAAGTATCCGGTTATCCAACCATTAAACTTGATAAAGGTTCAGAAATTATTGAGTTTAAATCTAAACCTACGAAAGTAACACTATTAGAATTTATGAATAGTGTTTAATAGTATACTATCGATAGTATCGTGTGACACAATGATAAAAATATAATAGAATATTTTTATCATTATTTATCATTATTTATCATTATTTATTATTATTTATTATTAACGTTATTCTAATATTTCTGCATCTTCTTTTTGATCTTCTTCCTTAGACTCGGTTAATGTGTTGTGAATCTCTTCGCTATCATGATTATATTTTTCTAAGAAAGAAGGATAAATTTCATTTGCATTATTAACTCCCGAATCAATTAATGTTTTTCTTTTATCAGAAACAGAAAATAAATTAAACCATTCACTATAGTCATTAAATATATCCACGTCGCACATAATATCATAAGGTATTATTTCTACATTATTATGATCACCGATTTTGTCTAGTATTTTTTGAAATGCAATAAATATATATTCTATAAAGCTAGATTCTTTTGTTATAATTGGATACTGGCATATATTTTTTTTTCTCACTCCCAGTATTTCATTTTTTTGACATTTTGTTTCATTCAAACATATATTTAAAGGATAATTCGAAAAAATACCTCCATCTATAAAACATTTATTGTCTAAAAATTGTGGTGTAAAAATAACAGGCAACGCTGCAGTCATAGTCAATGCTTTAAGTAACTCCAAATAAGGATATGTTTTATGTGATATTATTTCATATTTAAATGAATTAATCTCAGTTACAATAATATTTAACTCTACTCCTGAGAACTCATAAAAATCTTTCAATGTCACGCTAGACGTCATTCCTTTGGCTTCCAATACCATAGTTAAACATTCGACATATAGTGTATATAATTCTATTGCGCCTTTGTCGCTATATATATTAAATATGTTATCGACGCTAATATGTTTAAATATTTTTTCCCATGGTCGTTTTACAAAATAGTCATATATATATCCATAGTCATAGCCTAACAATAAAAAAGTAGAAATTAATGCCCCCACTGATGTTGCATATATCGTTTTAATATTTTTTATATTCCAAAATCCGAGATCGTGTAGTTGTTTTAAAACACCGAAAGCGGTAAAACCAAAAGGTCCACCGCCTCCTATTACTAAATGTTGTATCGTCATGATTTAGGTTTAGGTTTAGGTTTAAGTTTAAGTTTAGGTTTAAGTTTAGGTAAGATTAGCAATAATATAGACAATAATAAAAACTACGAATATATAAAATTAATAAATATAACTCATTATATTTTTTTCTATCATTGAATTAATAGATACCACAACGAACAACTATGGATGAACTATTCCGTAACAAAGAAGATAGCGACACAAATCGTAAAATAAATTTGGAAGATTTATACGAGAAAAAGAAAACATATGATTTATCAAAACTATCCGTATTTAACAGAATTTTAAACCGAATTCATGATAAAATTAAAATAACATCGCGTCAAAAAACAGATACACACTTCTGTTGGTATATTATACCGGAAGTTATCTTAGGGGTATCTACGTATGATCGCGTTGCATGTATTTCATATCTTTTAGAAGAACTTACAAATAACGGATTTGTTGTTAGGTATACACACCCAAACCTTATTTTTGTTTCTTGGAAGCATTATATTCCATCTTATGTTCGCACAGAATTCAAAAAGAAAACTGGAATTACCATCGATGAGCATGGAAATCGTATACAAGAATATGACGAATATGGTAACGTAGTCCAGCAACCGATTATTACAAATACACCTCTAAGTAATAACACAATTGACCCGTTTAATATGGGGCTTACACGTAAAATAAACAAT
>Ga0208718_1000066_pt1 | contig 19148 bp, 18 predicted proteins | sample LakMenE29Apr09ns_FD_150743 | JGI IMG/M metagenome (GOLD analysis project Ga0208718, IMG submission 150743) | Freshwater microbial communities from Lake Mendota, WI - 29APR2009 deep hole epilimnion ns (SPAdes) | ecosystem: Environmental > Aquatic > Freshwater > Lake > Epilimnion/Euphotic zone ...
CCACCCGCATCTACCTTACTCAAATTTAGTCTACTCTTATTTCGGATGCCGCCACTCGCACCCGCACCCGCACCCTTCGAATTCTCTGCCAACATCACCATTTTAAATGCGTAACTGATATGTATATTTAACAAAAATTCTTTAAGCCATTTTTAAATATATTTTCAAGAATTACTTATTACGACAACTTCACTTGATTCATTCACCTTATTTTCAAGCTGACTAATGGTAAGATTTTTATCATCTAGTATCGCCTGTTGTTCATCGATAATCATTTTTAATCTTGTATTTTCTTTCAGTGCACTTCCGTAGAGATCTTTCAAATTTTTAAACTGCTCTATTTGTTTCTGTTGTTTGCCCAATAGTTCAACAACTTCTGCGATACTAAGTTCGCGTTGTCCTTTCCCTTCTTCTTGAATTACTATTTTCAACTGCGACGGGTTATGATCTTGTTGCGCTTGTTGTCCCTGTTTCGCCTGAATATTTTTCATCATTTGTTTCTTCTTCTCTTCAATTTCAACAATCTGTTTCACCACATCGGGTTTTAATTTTATATCTCCTGGCTCATATGCAGCCAATTTATCTTCCAAATCTTCCGTGAAAAATTTAACAACTTTATCATCTTTTATAAAATCCTGCAATGTTTTTGAGCTATATTTTGCATATTGTCTATCAGGGTGACCTACTATGTCAATATTATCTAGTAGCTTCCTCTTGTCCATCGTATTGTGCGAATGTGAAAAAACCAAAATCGTTTTCATTGGATCCAGCTGCACAAATGGTATTGTGTATCCTTTTAAAAATTCGCGTTCTTCGGCCAAACACGCATCTTCGTTATACCTGGTTTGTTTCAATAATTGCCGCTTAAATGCAAATGTTCCTGCCGTAGCATGGTCCTTTCCATAGGGTCCAAATTGCACCATTCGTTTCCTATCATTAAAATAAGTATACATTTCACTTGAACCGGCACATAAGGCACGAGGATGCGCGGTAAGCATATCTACTGCATGAGAAACGCGATCAGGTGGATAAAAATCGTCGTCATCCATATAAACGATAATATCACCCCTAGATTTATCATGCATCGTATTCCTTTTTTTACCAAGTGACATTTTCTTTTCAAATCTGAAATATTTCACATTTGGATGACTTTCTACCAAACCTTGAACAGAGTCCGTTCCGTCGTCTATGATAATCCACTCCATTCTATCCTTGGGATAATCTTGACTATCAAAGCACGAAATCATATGTTCAATAAATGGGCGACGATTAAATGTCGGTGTGCATACACTAACAAATGGTAATGTGTCATGTTCTTGCTTACTTAAAGGATTTGATTTGTTGTTATCCCATTTATTTTTATTATTTTTTGTCATTTTATTACTTTTTGTTATTTTTATTAATTATTAATATTATATTTTTAATAACATTTTATCCTTAATAACATTTTATCCTTAATAACATTTTATCCTTAATATTATTAAACTATTTTTTGTTGTAGTAACATAATACTCTATTATTTTTTATCATCAGAACCTTTCGTCCACTGCATTATGATACTAGCTACAACTATAAACATTATACCTGCACCACCTGCTGAACCCAGGTCCTCATAACCATAGAAACATATTAAAAGATAAAAAACAAATAACATATACGTTTTGAGACTATTAAAAATCTCACCCCATTTGGATGTATCATTTTTATTAGCACTAATCCATGGATAAAGAAAGAATATGTAAAATGTTTGAATTCCCATATATATTCCACACCCCATCGCTATAAACATTCCAATAGTAAAACTGAATACCATACCCCACCAAATATGTTTTTGTATAATTCCATATGTAAAAGTAGTAACAATGGTCCACATGGCTATCGCTGGAATAAGAAAATTCAATGCAATATATGGAAATAATATAAATGCAATAGCTTTTCTTGGAAAATTATCTTTCATATGTTTCCATGAATCCTCATTATCCTTTAAATTTATATCTACGACACCGACAATTGCCAATAAATTTCGTATTATTCTTCTTCCACCTTTTCCGAGGCCACCATAAACTGCTTCAAATAAATATTGAACTAATGCTTCAAAAAAATCTGATTTGTATGTACCTGTTAGATTATTTGATTCTCCCGTTTTTGACAACCAAAGAAAATATGTTGTATCCTTTTGTCTACGTTGTATGACTGATTTACTTTCTCCTCGTTTGTCGGTATCTATAGATCTACCATCTCCTAATTCATACGGAAATCCATAGCTCCAAAACGACTTTGAATCAGGGTCATTTGTGTATGGAAGTTTATATTCCTCAATAGGAAGAATATAATCCAAATTATCTTTTGACTCAGTGCTTAAATATAAGTAGTTTGTTGCCAAAAAACCCCAAACATATGCAATAAAAACACACATTAATGCATGTAAAAAAAATATAATAAATTTATCTGAGTTAAGTTGTTCTTTTGCAGACTTTTCAGTATTTGTTTCAGTTTTACTTGTTGGACTTTTTTTATCCGATGAACTAAAAACATTTGACATTGGGTCTTTTTCTTTTTCAGTTTTTTTAGGTTTATCTTTACTATCGCTGTCATTATTTTTACTTGCAAATGGATTCATACTTAAACCTTCGATTATTACTTTATCGTCTGTAGTTTTATCATTTTTATCATTTTCTGTGTCATCCCCTTTATCTTTATTTTTTTTTGATTTTTTTGTTAGTTTATCAATATTTGATTTTGTAGATTTAAAATATGTTGTTGACATATAATATGTATTTGTAATATATATATATTATAACATTTTATATTATTGAACCTAAATGTTATAATAATCGATCAAAACATATTATAAGCAAATTTATACATACTACCTCGCATACATCAAACCAACATTTCCTGACATAAAGGTAACAACGTTAAAACGCTCTTCTAAAATAACCAGATTGTAGTTATATTCGTAGATGCGCCACATTGGTTTATTCACACCGATTGGAATTGGTGTGCCGGTAACAGGGTCGACTGCGCCGTCACAAATTGTCAAGAATTGCGCATTCGGATTGTTTTTAGGATAATATGTAGTAAATTCAAACTGCACATTCGAAAACTTGCTTGTATTCATCGCACCCGATGGTTGCAAATTGAAAGGGTCTGTATCAATGCAAAAATTGTAACAATATAAGCCGTCTGGTGCATTCCCTTTTGTCCGTACATATTTTTCAATATAGTTATATACACCAGCATCTAGTGTATTCTCACGATATTTCCCATCCAAAAGAATGGACAAGTTCATCAATATGTTACGTTGATTTTCGACATTAAATGCTGGGGTAATAAATAACGGGTTTGCTCCACTCGTTATAGGATTATATCCTGGTGCAAAACCTGCGTTATATGGTGGTAAACCACAACCAAATGAAGTAATTCCCACATTATCCGCGCTCGCTTGTATTGGGGTTGCTGGAGCAGATATAACATTATGGGGCAAATAGTTATAAGGCCAGTTTGTATAATTGCTCCACTGGTTGCGCAGGTTAATATCACTACGCTGAAAAAAGAACATCCAACTACTAACCATTCCAAGTGTATTTTCAAGCCATACACGCTGCGTCCCCGTTACGTTTTCGAAATTCCATTCATATGCCGACTTGATTAAATACTTTTGCTCATTTCGTGCAAATAAATTTGCCTCTTCGTTTGAGAGAAATCCATATGTGCTTATCAAATGTATGTCCGCATTCCAATCTGCCTGAGACGGATTTTGATACGTATCTCTATTCAGTGAAACGCTTGGGGGCGTTTGTAGAAAACGATACAATTGCATATATTCATTGGAATAATTGGGACGGACATAGGGATAGTTATTTATCACATCCATTACATCTCGTATCGTATAAAGATCTTGAATCGGACGCATTACAACATCTATCTTTAGCTGGTTATACTGGAGCGCGGTTAAGGGAAATGCCATTTTACTTGTCAATGTAAACCACGCATTTATAGGAATATATAACTTACGACTTCGGATGGATGGCTCCGCGCCTTGTTGTAGCGTTGTATAATACGCATTCGGATAAGCATTTACGCGTCCATCGGAATTCCCAGGATCGGTTAATTCGGGAATATTTCCAGTCATTAGATTGTATAACTTTATCTTATCGTCGGTAAAATCACGTTGCACAAGTGCTAGTAAATATTTACCTGTTAATACTTGCAAAGTCTGTCCACCAACAGATATAATAACTTCTTTAATCATCTGTGTCCCTAAATTCTCAATCCATTTGAACTCGTATGGTGCCCAGTTTTCAGCACAATTACTTGGCGGCCATATTGGACTCCACACCGACGGCAACGTTACAACCAAATACGTATCCATTAATAAATCCGCGTATCGGGGTATATAGAATGTAAACGTAGAATCGGTAGATAATTTTAATGAAGATGTCCCAAAAAAGTCAAGTCTGTATTTTTGCATTCCAAAATTCGTATATTTGGCATAGGTTGATTTAAAAAATGTTTTTGTAGGGTTTCCATTTAATATTACGTTTTGATTTCCATAAGATACAAGATTTAGCAATCCGCCAGCCATTTATATAATATATATTTAATATATTTAATATATATTATAGTTATAATTATATAGTAAATTATATAGTAAAATATATATTAAATACACCATCATCAAAACCATCATCAAAACCATCATCAAAACCATCATCAAAACATAAAACAAACTATTATTATTAAATGGCTTCTTCAGGTTCACAAGCATCCGAACCCAATGCAGTAGACAAATTTCAAGAAAATTTATCTGGAGCAATTAAAGCTGCACAAAATTTAAACTTAAAAAGTGCTACAGAACTAGTACACTCGCCTGTGGCAATCCACTGGTTTGGTATATCATTTGTCATTGTTATTTTACTTTGGGTTATTACATACATTACTGCAAAATTAAATCTTGATAAAGTAAACTGCGGCGTTATATCGGATGCAAATCCTAAACCAGCGCAATTAGAGTCTTTAAATAGTAAATTAACATCGCCTGACTATATGGGTAAAAATATACGCGATTTTTACATCAAAACTGCCTATAACTGCTGTGCATCAGGCAATTTTAAAAGTGACTATGTAACAATGTGCGCCCTTTATAATGTTATTGCACAGGGTTGTAGGTGTCTTGATTTCGAAATTTATTGTTTAAATAATATACCAGTTGTTGCAGTATCTTCGGTTGACCAAATCGGTGTAAAACAAAGTTACAACTTTTTAAATGTTGTAGACGTGTTGTCTGCGGTAAATACTTATGCGTTAAATTCAAATGGAAATACGCTTCCAACTTTTGTTCCCGGAAATAAGAATGAACCACAGCGTTTCTGTCCTAATCCAAATGACCCGTTATTTCTTCACTTTCGATTAAAAACAAACAATGTAAATGTTGTCAACCAACTTGCAGAAATCATCGCGGATACATTCAAATCAAAACTAATGCCAATTCAATTTATGCGTGAGTCAAACGGAAAAAATATGACAAAAACACCTATTAAGGACTTAGTTGATAATGTAAATGGGAAAGTAATTATTATGGTAGAGAAAAATAGTAACACGGGGACTATGCCTATTTTGTATCGTTCTGCAAATATGTGGGAACTTACAAACATTACTACAAACTCGGTTTTTATTCACGAGAAACGTTTTACGGATATTAAGAATACAAATGCGCCGAAAGAAATAATAGAATTTAATCGCCAAAATATGACAATAGTTTTGCCCGACTTAAATGAAAATAATACAAACTATATTTATATTGTTCCGCGAATGTTGGGATGTCAATTTATTGCAATGAATTTCCAAAATAATGATCAAAATCTTATTTCGTATAATAATTTTTTCAATAATATGAAGTGTGCATTTGTTCCAAGGCCTGCCGAGTTATTATATGTCCCTGTATTTATCCCAGAGCCTAAGAAGATTGACAAAGCCCTTTTGTATAGCACTAAAAAGTCTTTAAAAGTTGGTGGTATAGAGCTAACATTTTAAAATATGAAAATATGAAAATGTTTATATCATGTTTATAACTATTATTTATACTAATGGATAATAGTTATACAATAAATACTCATTTTTAGACGATTTACGCTCTCTTTATTTTTCTAGTTTGTCTCATTCTTCGATTTCTTATTTTTGATTTATTTCTCTCCTTTCTCTCCTTTCTCTCCTTTCTCTCCTTTCTCTCGTTTTTACGTCTCGTCTTGTTGCCACCACTTCCACCACCCAGCTTGGGTCTTCTATATCCTACATTTTTAAAGCTTGTCCCCCAAACTCTTCCAGTTGTTTTTGGAATTTCTACTTGAGGATAATGAAAAGAACTACAACTAAGGTCGATTATAGATAGTATTTTTTTAATATCCGTGTCTCTATAACATTTTGCATTTATTCTATTTGAAATAAGATAAGATAAATCACTTAAACATGTATGATAATAACCATTTATTCCTCGAGTTGTTCCACTAAATATCTCATCCACGGGTATATCAAAAAAATCTATAATAGGTAATATAGATGTATTAGTATTGTTATTTTTTTTTCTAAAAGTAATTCTAAACACTCTTATGCCAAAATTAAGACGTGCATCTTCATCTGGATTCCACGTATATATTTTTTCAATATGGCTCGGTTGGAATGCACCTTCGCTTACAAGAACTCTTACTGAAGGATATCTTTCATTCATAGTATTGATAAAATATTCTCTACCTGTGTAGTCCGTAGTTCCAGGGACTGAATTTACAAGAATGGATGGATATGTGTTACTTAAAAAAACTCTATCACTTTGTTGAAGACCTTTATATAACGAATATGTAAATGCGGTAAATAATTCACTATCTACTTTTATGACTCCATTTCTGCTCATACAGATAATAGCATCTACAACATGTTTTTGTATTCTATTATACGTTTTGTCTCTTAAATCTAACACCGCATAATCTACGTTATAGTTCATTACTATCTTAACACATCCGCTTACAAGTGAAAAAAATTTACTTTTTATACTACTGCTTACTGATTTAACAATTCCTGATAGTTTAGAGATTCGTGATACCCCTGCACCTCCTGATATTCCTGGTGGTAAATTATATTTTTTATGATGCTTTATACCTCTAGAAGACGATTTTGCTGACAAAGAATGACTATGACTATGCCTAGGTGTAGATGCAGATGCAGGCTTTACTAAAATAGGTTCTTCAGGCATTTCTATCGATGATACTTTTTCAGTTAATAAAGTCGTAAACCTATGTATATTACGAATAACAATATCATTAGTTTCGTCTATTAATTTAATACTACCAAGGTTAATTTGACCAGGAGGAGCTGGACCACATATTGTTAACGTTTTATATCCATCAAATTTATTTCCTGGAACTATTAGCTGCGCATTTTCTCTAGTAACTAATGTAACCGGGTTTACACTATTATCAATAGAATAACCACCATGCGTAAGTAGAACTGCAATAAATAGTCTTTTATCATCAGTATCCCCACCTTCTTGTCCGGTAAGTAACTCTTCCTCTTCTATTCGAGATAAACGTAAATCTGGCACAAACACACGAGGTGTAAACTTTTTGATAGGATTTATAGGTTCAAAAATGTATTTATCTAAAGTATCATTTTTTGTATACTCACTACCTTTTAAGGGTTCCATGTGAGCACGTTCGAATGCTGTCAAAAAATCATTTTTTGGTGATATAGGTATTCCTAATGACATATACAAATATAGAAGACGCTATTTGAATATATATCTTAATATATTATAATATAATATCTTGATAATATAACTATATTATCCAATAAAATAATAAAGTAAATTTAATAATAAAAAATCAAATAGTATGAATAATGGAGCAGATATTTTGTTAAACACAATTTACTATGAAAATCGCGAATTGGAATTATTAAAAAATGCCATGGATGTTGAAGCAAAAAAACGCGGCGAGCGTGTTGCACAAAATCCCATCATGAAAAATATTATAGACGTTCTTGAAAAGTTTATTCATGACAAGAAACTCGTATGTTATGGTGGCACCGCGATTAATAATATTTTACCAAAAGAAGACCAGTTTTATAACCGAAACATTGAAATACCCGACTACGACTTCTTCTCACCAAATGCAATGAATGATGCAAAAGAATTGGCCGATATTTATTTCAAGCAAGGATTTTCCAGCGTTGAAGCAAAAGCCGGCGTTCACTATGGCACTTATAAAGTATTCGTCAATTTCTTTCAAATCGCGGATATTACACAAATCGATAGCAAATTATTTAGTAGTTTTAAAAAAAATGCGATAATCAAAGAAGGTATTTTATATTGCCCGCCGAATTTTCTACGGATGGCAATGTATTTAGAATTGTCGCGCCCAAGTGGTGATATAACGCGTTGGGAAAAGGTTCTCAAACGTCTCAACTTACTGAACAAAAATTACCCCTTAAAAGCATCCAATTGCGACCCTGATTCATTTGCAAAGTCGCTATCCGGACGTTCATACAATAAACAATACTTTCACGAAAAGGACAAAATACAGGATGTTATCAAAAGTGTAGCGGCTTCACCAGCAACATCGTCGTTTGATAAACTCGTCCTTATTGGCGGATACGCCTTCTCACTTTATTCGCGATATTTGAAAAATCAAGAGCGTGCATATTTGACCGAAAATCCGGTGTTTGATATCTTGTCTTCCAATCCTGACAAAACTGCGAAACTTATTAAAGAAAAATTAGAAGCTGCGGATATTCGCGACGTAAGTATCGAGAAGAAGCCATCTGTCTCCGAATATTTATCAACACATTACGAAATAAAAATTGGCAGTCAGCCGGTTGTATACCTTTTTAGACCCCTCGCGTGTCATAGTTACAATACGATTAAAGTAGACAATAAAATATACCGCATTGCAACGATCGACACTATGCTGAGTTTCTATTTGCTTTTTTTGTATATTGATCGCCCCTATTTCAACTCCAAGCGAATTTTATGCATGTGCGAGTATCTGTTCAAAATCCAGCAAAAAAATCGCGTAAAATTGCGCGGAATATTGCGGAGATTTAGTATATCATGCTACGGAAAACAAAAAACAATCGAAGATATTCGCAACGAAAAAGCGGACCAGTTCAAGCGTCTTAAGAATAAACGCAAAACTCGTGAATTCGACAAATGGTTTCTTCGATATAATCCTGAAAATAATTCTGCGAATAAGCCTTTTATTGAAAAAAATAAACCGAAAAAGACGAATGAAGATATTATAAATGAGGCAAAACTGGCATTTGAGGCGAAGGCAATTGCGTCGAATGCGATTATTAACCAGATAGAGGAAATTCAGAAAGAAAAGGGTGGTTATGCATCAACGCGTAAAAGTGTGCAAAACCAAAAAAAGACGAGAAAAAATGTAACAAAAGGGGCAAACAAATCTGCGAAATCTTATATGCAGACGATACCAGTAATGATAGAAGCAAGTTCAAAGTTGCGCATTAATAATAATAAAACATTGCGTCAAAAAAATCTCGGTATACATAATAAAGAAGTTAATAATATATTATATATTAAAGACATAATTACGCCTTCGTCGTTATCAACGCCATCTTCTATCACACCTGATTCTGATAGCGTGAATCTTGTTTTTAGTAGAATAGTTCAATAGTACAATAGTAGAATAACGCGATGTGAAAATAAATATTTATAGTATTATAATATTTATTTTCTTTTATTTCTCTCGTTTCTCTCGTTTCTCTCGTGAATATAATTGTTAACGAACAGATATAAAATTAACAGATGTAACTAAATATATAAGACGATGGCAACGATGACAATGATGAGAGACACTGATAGCGACAATAGTAACCTAGTATGGTGTGGACATTATAAATCTGGATGTAAACTGATTGCGAAATGCTGTGGGCAAGAATTTGGGTGCAGATTTTGTCACGATAACGAACACGACACTCATATAATGAATCGCTATGAAGTAGAAGAGATAGTTTGTAATAAGTGTAAAATGCGTCAACCTATATCAAATTCGTGTAAAAATGAGAAATGTGATAATAAAATTTTTGCAAAATACTACTGCGAAATATGCCATCTCTATTCTGATAGTCATATTAGAGAAATATATCATTGTGATAAGTGTAACATATGTCGCATATGTAGTTTAGGAAATACAAAACAAGACTATTTTCATTGTGATAGGTGTGGTGGTTGTATTATAAGTGTAATGAAAGAAACACATAAATGTATACCAGATGCGTTAAAAGGCGACTGCTGTATATGTTTGGAAAGTATATTCTTATCAAAAATACCTGTAAAAATATTGCCATGTGGGCACGTAATTCATGGAAATTGTTTAGAAGAGATGTTTAAAAATAATAAGACTTTGTGTCCATTGTGTAGAAAAACAATACTTGAGGGAGAAGTATTAAAAATGTTTATAAGCCAGATAGATCAAGTTATCGCTTCATATCCGATAAGCTCAAATATAAATACAGGAACAGGAACAGGAACAGGAGGAGATGTATTAACAAAAATAAAATGCAATGATTGCAATTTTAACGATAAAGTATTGTATCATCCTATGGGATTAAAATGTGGAGGTTGTGGCGGATATAATACAATAATGGATAGAAGTGATGACACTTAAATAATAGCATAAACAATATAAATATAAATACAAATATTATATATTGGTGTTGCGCTCCTTATTCTTCATAGACAAAACAATAAACATTACACAATACCCAACAAAATGTTTAGAACTGCTATTAATGCGATTTCTTTATTTAGAAAAGTTAGTAAATGTAGCTATAACTACGGATATGGATACAGATACACTCATAGTAATATAGAACTTCGAAAAATAGATCAACCAAAATTATGCTATGACGCATTCAATATGTGTATGTTAAGTGCGTTTGTAAAAGAATCTACTAATAATCCAAATGAACCAAGCAATGAAGATAACGACGTAGATTGCGAATATTGTGTAAATTTTATAAAACGCGAGAAAGAGTTAAAATTCGTGTGTAAAATAACTGGTTCTGAAAAGAGAGAAAATAATGTAGACTGCGCTTGTAAAGATAAATGCATCGTTGAAAAATCCGAAATAGCAATAGTTTCAGATTTATTATAATAAATTATTTGTATACTATATAAAATATACCACTGCAATGAAATATATTTCAATACCAATATTTATAGTAAGTTTTCTAATAGGCATGGTATATATTTACATGTCAAATCCGCCTACTAGAAATATAACTATCTATCCTACTATAGATAACAGGGGAAAATTCCAGTATATAGACCGCGCAGATAATTGTTTTACATTTATTCCAAATGAGAAGAAATGTCCATTTATGTCAAACTCTATTAAAAAAATACCTATTCAATTTTAGTTCATGTAACTTATTTCGGTTTAATATTTTAGTTTAGGTGTAATAAAATATATGATTGTTATATATAATATATTTATAATTATATATAACATATTCAACCATCAATTCATCAAACCATCAATTCATCAACCTATATTAAATGAATGTTAAACGATGGCTACATTCCGAAACTAGTAAATATATAATCTCAGTTATATTAGGACTCGGACTTTCAACTTTATTTAGAAAGGAATGTATAGGAGATAAATGTTTAAATTTTCTAGCACCACCTGCAAATGAATTAGAGAAAGAGACGTATATGTATGGTAAAAAGTGTTATACGTATAGTACTTCGTCAGAAAGCTGTGATAGTGGAAAAAAGAAAGTAAGTTTTGCGTAGTAAATAAAATCTATCAATCTTTATAGAATATATTAAGAAAATGGGCGACACAACAAGTATCGACGACCTTCCAACAGACCCAGGTTCGGGTAATATGAACAATAATGTCGTTTTGCAAAAAATGGAACTAAGTAGCGGAGCAGGTAGTATGGGAATGCAACCTCAGCAGGGACAGGGACAGGGACAAGGACAAGGATATAATCCAAATATTGCGGGATTAGGTTTAGGCGTCGGTGGACCACATCAACAACAACAGCAACAGCAACAAATGCCACATATGCCGCCTCCACCAAATATTATGAATGAAATGATTTCGGGATTACAAAGAGCAAGTGCTTCTGGTATGACTGCTCTACCATCGCGCGATATACCTATGAATACGTCGAGTATGATGAACGATGCACAGGTAAAACCAAATTTTATCCCTGCCCTTACCCCTACCCAACAAACACAAGTAAATCAGTATGGACATGGCAATATGCCATCAAATAATTATATTGAAGAACACGAATACGAACAGGATATGACAAGTGAAGATAAGTATAGAAAATCACAAAATATAAATTCAAATGTAGAGAATATATATAAACTTATTCAAATACCCGTTATTGTTGGTATTTTATATTTTGCATTCCAACTACCTGTTACAAGAAAATATATTTTAAAATTTATCCCATCTGTTTTCAATAGTGACGGAAATTATAATATTAGCGGACTCATTTTCATGAGCGCACTATTTGCAAGTTCATTTTTTGGATTATCGAAGGTTCTTGAGATGTCTGAGTCATGGTAAGTATCCCACCTCCTGAATAGAAGACGTGTAAGAGAAACGAGAGAAACGAGAGAAAACTAATATATAATAAACATAATATTTCTCTTCCAAAAAATTGATATTTTTATATGATATTATTGTATCATATAAAATAAAAAAACAAATCAAATGTCGGAAGCAGAAAACTATTCAAATTCATCAATACCAAAATCCACGTTCACGCCCGCTTATACATATTACGGGTGGTATTCAGACGCAGTCCAGTGTCTTCGCATATGCAATCCAACAGAACACCCATACAAAAATAAAGGCATCGCGTTAGCATCCCCTCCTTATACATACTGGAAACAAGGCGACAAACTTGTTCTCGTAACAGAAATAACAAATGACGCATTTCCTACACCTAGACAAGTAAAAAATGGGGATATATTTTTGGGACCCCTCGATTCATACTACGGGCGTTCATACCAACGTTTTTCGGAAAAAGAACTTGACCAACATATACAAAACACTAGTCAATTATTTAGAAAATGAAATCACTTGAGGGCGTTCGATATTTATCTCAGATTTTTTTATATTACTAATTTGTTGTATTAGGAAATACTCATTTGTATTTTCGTCGTATTCGATACCGCTATATATGTATGTTGTATTCCGAATTTTTTCGGCAATTGGCACGATATAATTTAAATAAATTTCAATCGCTGGTTTCACGACTTCGATACGATTTGTTTCCATATACTCCCTTATAATTCCTTTATATTGTTCGACATAGGTATAAAGTTCGGCATGTAATTCTTTTAATTTTTCAATTCTCTCTGGACTATTTGTATTGTCAATATAGATATTATACATTTTCTCGTATTTTGCAAGCTCGGTTTCTAATTCTTTCTTTGATTCGTCAAATTTCTGCTTCAACTGGTCGTCGGAAATATACCTAAATAATAAATCCAACTTAAATTTTATAATATTTTCTTTGATATCTTCTATTTTTTTATAGGATAGTGTTATCATTTTTTCTATATTTCCTTTCTTGCCCCTAGCAATTTCAATATTTAAACCACAGGGCTGAGACTTACTTCCACAAACCGCTTTTAAAATCCGGTTCTCATTTGTAAAAATAGTTCCACCGGCTGCCTTGCAAACGACGCATTTACGTTTTTGCGATAAATCGGCAATTTTAGCTTTCTTTTTTGAATACGGAATAGTAATATCAGATATAATAGCATGTTTTTTGCTATCATAGTTTTTGTCATATTGGTCTTTTAGTTTATAAAATTCTTTTAATGCATTATCAATTGAAATATGTGGACGTGACATATAGTAGTTACAATATTTACTATTTTAATATTTTAATATTTTACTATTCTACTATTTACTATTCTATATTTATATTATATATAATATTAAATACTATTATGGTATTTACACCCTTGAAGATTTAAAATGGGACAAAACCCACAAAAAATCAACAAGGTTTGCCTATTTCAAGGCGTGTAAATTTTGGTTTTACTGGTTCGTCTAAACCAGTTGATGAATTCTTGCTTCTGGATAAATAATTCGGTCTGTTTGTCAATCGGTTTTTGTATCTTTCTTTTGGGAAATGCTCGTGCCTTGTTCGTTTTCTTGTTTTATTATTGTCTCTAACAATCTGTCCTAAATGTTGAGGTGTAATGTCAAATGTAGGATATTTATTTTTCATATCAATCAATAATTCATTCATGGTAAGTTGTTCGTTTTGTTTCAATAAATCTAATGCAGCATTTACTTGTGGTTTTGTAATTTTATATGATATTGGTTTTCTGTTTATTCTCGTAATATTTTTAGAAGTTTTATATCTTTGTATCCATCTTTGTAATGTAGATTTCTTACAATCAAATATTTTACAGGTTTTTCTTATATTGTCTTTATTTTTCAAATAATATTTTACTGAAGAAATTTTATAGTCCTCGCTTTTATGTGTCATTACTATAATAAAAACATAAAAACTTACTTAAAATTTGTCCCATTTTAAATCTTCAAGGGTGTAATATTGTATTTATGTGTACCAGTTTCTGTATACAAACTACTTATAAGGATAGGGATTCACAATAACATCCGTCGATTTCACATCCCACATAGGTAAATCTGTAATTAAATTCGCTCCATTTTTTCTATTCTTTTCAATATTAACATTTAGTGCATTTAGTCTGATTAAAACATCTTGCTTTTCTTCTCTAAATTTTTTTTCCTTTTCTTCTGGTGTAAGTTTACCTCGATACTTATAATATAAAAAACCCCCTATTATCAAAACAAAAACTAAAAATAAAATAACATTGAATACAAGATTACTAAACATATATTTTTGTTGACTACAATGTTTTAGTACCTTGCTCATAAAAAATTTAACACCTGGTTCTGTAAGACTTGGTTTTTCCATAGGAAAGCAAATAGTATAAAATAATTATTACATTATAATATTATTTTTATAAATTAATTTATACATATTATACATAGTATACATATTATACATATTATACATAGTAAATATAAAGCATGTCATCGTCATCGTCATCATCAAAATCATCAACGCAAATACCAACAGACCCTAAAACCGGACTCCCAGTAGCACCTCCACCAACTGAACCACAGCTACAATCTCCTGATACACTTCCTACAACAAACCCTTCGGCTACACCGCCTAGTCCCGCTACTGGTATTTTTGCATTTTTCATTATAACGCTAATATTTACGATTATAAAATATAGTATACCAGACACCATGTTAACTTTAATTAACATGATATACATTGGCACACTTCTAGCAGTTCAAATAACAATAAATTCATCTTTAGCAAAAACAATATGTAACAATCCGCAAGCAACATCTACGGGAGTTGTAGCGACTATTTTTCCAATGCTTTTTATATTTGGGCTTTTACAAATGTTACTTACTATTTTCCCCGGATGGTTGGAGCCATTTTCAAACACATTTGGGTTTGCGATTGCTAAAATAGCAGGCGCAGAAAGTGTAGTTCAGAATGTTTTGAAACAAGATGCTTCAGGAGAAATAGCAAAGGCGATTTCGAATATATATAACGACCCATCTATATTTTTGAATCAGTTTAACTATGATAACAAAGTAGATTTTGATGTCAAGTGGAATAAAAGTAATGAATTATTTAATAAAGATGTAGCGACTATAGGCGAGTCCAAATACACTGAATTCAGAAATATGGTAAAACTAAAAGACTTGGTTGCACAATTTGTCTGGTATATGCTCGCAGGTATTCTGGTAACATCGCGTAGTTATAACTATATTATTAACCAACCATGCAGTTTAAGCCCGGATATTGTAGACAAGATAGCTTCAGACTATGCTAAAAATAATAAAGGAAATACTGATAAAAATACAACACCTGATGGTTTTGTATATGATGCATCTAACTGAGTTGTTGAAAAATAAATTTGTGTTAAGGGGTATAGTCATATATATACATCACTACTACATATACAATTATAGAAAGAACTATTGAAAACAGCCATATTGGTAAAACCGATTTGTTCTTATAACCTATACCAAACCTGCGAAAACTTAGATCGCCGTTATATATAATGGAAGGGCGAAATGCGTTTACAAGACCAAATAAAGCAATAAAAACAAATATTGCTACATAAATCATATTATCTTTTGAAATCCAACTTTGAAACATCGTCTATGTCTATATATAAGTCTATCTTATATATCACAAGTAAAATATTTGGACGTAATAAAACAAATATTTTACTTACATTGGGAGATTGTATTTTTATCTAAAGTCACCTCGCGGCTTATATTCCGTATTATTTTTCTCTCGTTTCTCTCGTCGTTTTCTATCGGTTCGCATATATTTCGCACCATAGTTAGATACTCAATCTGCGTCGCCTCCGTGCCAAACCAATCAGGATTGTGTTCCACCCATTTACATATTGAGTTGCGCTCCTTGTTCGCAATTTTGACTATCGTATTTTTCATTTTATTATGATTCTCATCTTTCTCCCACTTCTCGCAATCTTTAATATACATAGTGTCCCGTTTGGCATCTGTGCAATGGATTGGACGCTTATGTATTTCCAATTCTCGCAACCCTTTTATCATGACGTTTGTAATCCCTTCAACGAGGCCTTTATTCTTCGAATACGCTAAATCATCAAGTGTTATCTTCAAAGATTCAATGAATTCGCTAATGTTGAGAGCATCTTTGCAGTTCTCATTCAAAAACAGATTCAAATTAAAGTTCTGCGTATTATTGACAATATTGTTTACCACGCTTTTCTCACGAGATAAGCTAATAAGTTGTTCCTGTAGTTTTTCATTCTGCTCGATAAGCTTTATGACAACCTCGTTGCTAATCGTATTATTTTTTGGCGTGACCGATAATGATAAGCCTTCTTCGTCTTTCGGTTCGCCTGATACCATAAGACATTTTTTCTTATGAAAACATAAACTAGATGCGAATTTATAAGAATGTCCACACACACAATGATACGATTTATCGTCTTGGGTTTTTTGGGTATTTTTGTTAGTATTTGTTAGTATTTTGTGTTTACGTGTCAATAAATGACGCGCGTAATCATTCTTATGCTGCGACTTATAGTCACAAGCTGAACAAGTAAAAAACTCTGGGTTTTTTTGGGTTTTTTCGTTAGTAGACATTAGTATATAATGTCCAGAGACAAAAATGTCTAAATCATTTTCTTAAAATATTAAAAAAGTTATCATAACAAATTTTTCAACTCAAAAAAGCAAATGAGAGCATTATGCTCTAAATTGAAAAGTTAAACATTTTTTCAAATCTAGAAATGAAAATCAGAAAAAGGACATTTATAAATGTCCTTTTTTCAAAATCTCAAAATACTTTTGAAAAAAACATTACATCATTCATTTTACAACCATTGCGTTCCATTTCACCAAACTCTTTAATACTTTTATAATACTTTTCGTAATACTTTTCGTAATATTTTTCTCTTTTTATGATTCCAAAACGTCAAAACCACACGCTTCCCAAGCTTATAGCAGCGGCGCCATGCGGGGGTTTGTGGAGGTTTTATCGAATTATATGAGTGTTGGAAATTGTTACCATAGTGGTGTGGTGTTTTGGATTTTGAATATTCATATTTGTTACGATAAAATATGAATATTATATGGGGACATTTACTGGCGGTTTATTGGTATTTTATTCATATATAAATACACATCTATAATATGATATACACATTAACACGGCCGGTAGGATGTGTGCGAGTGATATGTGGTATGGTAACTTGTATATAGAACATAATATTTATAATGTGAACCTAGAAACGTTTAAAGAAACGCTGGTGGTGTATAATTGGTGGTTAGAGCAGATTCGTATCTAAAATTAAAGTAGTACGTGACACGTGAAACATCCCATTCGGAAATGTCTTGGTTGAATGAGATTGCATGATAAAACATATTATCCATAGTCGTGACTTCTGAAGTATTCCATGAATTTAGAGGTTGGTTGAACGCATAAGCTTCCATAAACATACCATTCATATTCGTAACATTTGAAGTATTCCATGAATTTAGAGGTTGGTTGAACATAAAAGCGTTAGTAAACATACAATTCATATTCGTAACTTTAGAGGTATCCCATGAATTTATAGGTTGGTTAAACACGCTTGCACCATAAAACATAGATTGCATATCCGTAACATTCGATGTATTCCACGAATTTAGAGGTTGGTTAAATGCGACTGCATTGTTAAACATGTTGATCATATTCGTAACCTTTGAAGTATTCCATGAATTTATAGGTTGGTTAAACACGCTTGCATGACGAAACATAATTTCCATATCCGTAACATTCGATGTATTCCAGTTACCTATATTTTGGTTAAACGCTGTTGCAACATTAAACATACCAGCCATATTTGTAACACTCGATGTATTCCATGTTCCGATAAGTCCATTAAATGCAATTGCATTCTCAAACATACTACTCATATTCGTAACATTCGATGTATTCCAGTTACCTATATTTTGGTTAAATGCATATGCATAGTAAAACATACTACTCATATTAGTAACACCCGATGTATCCCATGATCCGATAGGTTGGTTAAACACGAATGCGTCAGCAAACATACTACTCATATTAGTAACACCCGATGTATCCCATGAACTTATATTTTCATTAAATGAGGTTGCGTTTGAAAAAAGTCCACTCATGTCAGTCATTAAAGTGGTGACAATGTTATTAAGTGGAACAGGCGACGATTGACCAGGTGGTATAAATGGACCGCTGGAAAAGTTCCTCGCATAAAGGTTGATCGCGGTCTTCATACCATTTTTTACCACAGCAAACCACTCCATGCCGGTTCCTCTTGGATCGGCTTGAATGAACTTTGCTGTAGAAGTCGGAACATCCGCCGGGTTAGCAACATATTTTATCGTCACACCATTAGCTAATAAAATTAATTTAGGCGGAGGAACATAAGGTGTACCAGCGACTACAATATTACTGGAAGGAAAAGCTGTGTTATCATATGTCACAGCCATTGAAGGATTAATAGTATCACCGGA
>Ga0208718_1000072_pt1 | contig 18541 bp, 14 predicted proteins | sample LakMenE29Apr09ns_FD_150743 | JGI IMG/M metagenome (GOLD analysis project Ga0208718, IMG submission 150743) | Freshwater microbial communities from Lake Mendota, WI - 29APR2009 deep hole epilimnion ns (SPAdes) | ecosystem: Environmental > Aquatic > Freshwater > Lake > Epilimnion/Euphotic zone ...
CCCTCCTCCAAACAGGCAAAAAATCCGCGTTATCATGTATGGTTCCATCGATTGTTCCGGTTCCATGGGCGAAAATGCATCTCATTACCAGTCGCGCCAACACCAGAACCAGCAGTCCCAGCAAAACACCAAGATGCATTTCGTCCACGCGACACTGACAAATATGGTTGACACGATTATTTCCCAGCAAGAAGAGTTTTCGCATGTCGAGTTTTACCTTGCTATCGTCCAGTTCCATTCCAGCGCGACGTGTGTTCTCCGTCCCCAGCGTGTGACCCCCGAGACAAAAGACGAAATTCTTCAAGTAATTTCACGCATCAAGCCTCAATCCGGCACCAATTTCGAGAAATGTTTCAAGGAGATTGCGCACCTGATTTCAAATGAAGCGCAGCACATTTCACCCTCCGATGACATCCCCGAACATTGCACCCAGCGTATGCACGTTTTCCTGACAGATGGCGACAACAATGAAGGCAACAAGAGCATCCCCCATCTTGCCAGCATTCTCAGTGCACCCGCAGTTCAGCCCACGCAAATCATGATTGGTTACGGCACTGGCCACGACTCTGCCACGCTTCAATCCCTCTGCTCGCATTTCCCCAATTCGCGCCAATGGTTCATCGACGATATTGAGAAGACCGGTTGCATTTTCGGCGAGATTCTCTGGTCAGCAGTGAACGCGGCATTTACCAAAGTATCCATCAAAACACCCAATGCCGAGGTCTACGACTTTGAGACGATGCAATGGAAGAGCGAAATCTGTCTTGGCGATTTTGCGTATGATTCGTCGCGCACCTATTACGTCCGCGCCCCATGGCAGCACGACGAAATGGTTTGCAATTTCGCATACACTTCCATCGAAGCGCCACAGGATACTTCATGCGATATCGTCGTGCCCCTGAACTACACATCGCCCTCCGCAGAGACTCCAGAGACGAAAGACGCCGATGTCGAAAAGGAGTTATGGCGTCTCGACACGATTACGACGATTGACAAGTCGATCCAATTCTTCAAGACGATACGCCGCATGACATTCCAGGACCACGTTGGCATAAAAACCCGTCTCATTGATGAAATCACCGCATTCCAGGAGAAGTTCCTCAAATACGCGACCGACAACAACCTAATTGAAGACTCATTTATTATTCAACTTGCCGACGATTTGTTTGTTTGCATCAACGGGTTGGTGGTTTCAAGTATCGGCGAAAGATATATTGCCGCTAGACAAGCATCACAAATCCAGCAGCGTGCAGTCACCATTAACGACATTACACCCTTGCAGCGCGAAATCATCGACTCGACGCCGATTGCACAGGATGAAGTTCCTGCATTATCAAGGACGCGCGGACGCATGGCGTCATTTACGCCGGGAAATGTGGCATCCATGATGATGATGCCACCTCTCGACGACGATTGTGCCCATTTTGCAACTGATTTATGCACTCCAGTCAATCGCGCTCGTTCGGCATATATTGGGTGTGTCGACAACGATACAACACAAGCACCACCAGCTTCTGCAACTACACCTAGATCTGACGACCAAGAACTCAACATGTCTATGTCTACCCCACGCACCCTCGTCGACGACAATGTGCCGAGCGAAACCCAGGAAAAAATGTTGAGCGATTTGACGCCGTCGTCGCGTGGAATTGGTTCAAATTTGCGAATCATGACACGCGATGCAATCATTGGAATGAGGAAGTCAAAAGTTCGTGGACACGCGCAATACTATTGTGGTGATGAAAATGACGTGAATGGTGGAGGATACTACTATACAGGCAGTGGTGGCAGCGACGATTTCATGGATTCGTGTGGCGGCGATGATACATATTCGAGCCATGCTTCGCCAGGATGTGCTAGAATCGGACGTATGCTTTCTGCGCCATCTCAGTCACAAAACACGTGTGACCGCACTAAAACTGCGCCGTTTTAGGTTTAGGTAAGTATATATACATATAGATGGACGAATCAAATAAATAGCGGAATGAATAGATTTACATTTTTTTTATTTTGGGTATTCATAGAAAATATATAATTAATGCGAAACCAATATAAACTTTTGTTGATATAATATAATACTATAATACTATCACATAATAAAACCATCCGCCAAATGTCCGGTATTGAATCCCCAGTTATTGTCACGATGTCGCCTGTATCATCACCTACGCAAGCAAATACAAATACAAATACAAATACAACAAACACACAAATCTGTGAAAATGTAGCAAGTCAACTAATGCTCATTCTTCCAGATTTAGAAGAAATTGCATCATCTAGCGAAAAGGTAAATATTGAACTTCAACAAGTAAAAGAACCGGAAACTCCTGAAGCGTCACCGCAAACCGAACTGGTAAAAGAAACCGAAACCGAATCCAAAACAAAACTAATAGATGAAGATAAAGCGTCTGTCATCGTGAAAGATTTCAAATATTGTTACGACGAGTTTGAGAAACAAATTAAGACCCAGAGTGTAGTTATTTCGATGGATACAATTATGCGTATGCTTCGAATTGCGATGACGATAGTCGAACAGACAAATGAGAGTGGAAAAAACAAAAAGGACTTCGTAATCCGAATGATCGCAAAAATAGTTTCGGATAGTCCTGATTCTAATATGATAAGCGCCGAAATGAAAGTAGAGATTTTGAATATGCTTTACTCGCCACTTTTTGATGATACGATTAAGCTTGTTGTTGACGCATCTAAGGGAACACTTGACTTGAATAAACTGCAAGAAGTTGCATCACAAGTAGCAGTTGGGTGTTTTAGCAGATGTTTGGCGTTCCTAAGCAAGAAGAAATAAGACTAGACTAGACTAGACTTTATTAAGACAATGTCTATATAAATAAAATCCACCAATACGATTTTATTTATAATATTTTACATCGTTGAATAATTCAAACTGGACACTATATATTATAATATTATATATTATAATATTATATTTTATAATATATAGTGATGTGTTGGAATGAACATGTTTCACTAAATACGTTTTTATTTAGTAGTTTTGTATTATTACTTATTATTTATAACAATTTATTTACCAAATACAAAATTAATGAATTGAACAATACTTTTATTTATCTATTCATTGCATCTTTTGTATTTATACAACTAATAGAATTTTTTATTTGGAAAAATATTAATGACAAATTTTACAACAATATGTTTTCTATTATGGCGACACTTTTATTGTTATTACAACCAATTGCCAGTATTATGATGATTTTATCAAACATACGATTGCGTAATACACTATTATTTTTATATTTATTACTAGCAATTCCTTTTTCAATATATACATTTTCAACAAAACATATTCATTCAGTAATAAGTAAAACTGGACATTTAGATTGGAAATTTTTTGGAACTACTCCAATTATTTCGATAACATGGTTATTTTTCTTTCTATTTAGTATTATTTATGAAAAAAGATGGTTTGGAATTATATTTGCTATTGGTACATTAATAATTACTTTTATAAAGTATAGGAGTGACAGCGCAGTAATAGGGAGTATGTGGTGCTGGATTGTTAATTCTAATATGATTTATTATGCATTTTACTTATTGATATATTTGCCATTTTTAGAAAAATCAAATATTTGTTAGTTTCTTGTTTGTCCTATTTACATCTTCAAGGGTGTAATTTTACGTTTAAGAAATGACATATTGAATAGTATGAATCGTTGTCTTACATACAGGACATTCACATTTATTCATTTGCTGAACGCATCGATAGCAAGATACTATATGGTTACATGGCATAAACCTAACATTCTTTTTATTTTCATAGCACATAATACATTGTTCTTCTTCATTGTCGGTCAAATCAACCATAGGTGGTTTATTACCAATACATACAAGAGCACTTCCATGTGAAAATATTGCATGTGCTTGTGCATGTGATGCCGCAGGCGGTGGTGGTGTAATAATTGGAGAAACATCCATCGTAATGCGTGTATAAAAACCTAAAAATCCTATCCGTGCAAATTCATTATCGCATATCCGAACACGAGAACGTCCTGAATCGTTTCTCTCATAGTATACACTATTGTTATCGTTGCGCGAAATCGAGAAAATAATATTTGGCGGGAGCCCTTCAATATCAATAGTCGCGACATTTGCGCTATCAAAACCGGCAGGAAATGCCAAATAGGTTGAATATTTCGAAGCATAACATTTGCGGGGACGTGTATCATAAATAAAATCTATAAATGCCCATGATTGATAATTGCGTGATTTTACCCACCCCGCGCCACTACGACTTCCAGGTCCTGTTACACCATCTACCAAAAAAACATAAATATCATTAAAATCGATAATTGGTATTGGTGTAGGTGTCGCTTCTTGACTTCCTCTTCCTCTACCTCTTGTTACTCCTACTCCTCGCACACCTTCTTGTTCATTTTCAGGAAAAATATACGCACCCCTATTTTCAGTTCCCGCCCCTGCCCCTGTTTCTGTATCATCGTGTCCATCCCAGCGATAAAATGTCGGCATATACGGGTCATCATCGGTTCGAAAAATAGTTATCCCGTATTTTGAATACGATGTCCTGCTGTTAAAATGTGGCAAAGATTTGTAACCAATATATATTTCACGTAGTTGTGGATTTGCAGGTTGCCACACCTCGTTTATTTTTACCTGAATATTTGCATTTGCTGCGTCATAAGTTGGTCGTGACATTATGAATCTGAATCTGAATGTGAATGTGAATGTGAATGTGAATGTGAATCTGAAAGCAATATTTTACTTAAAGATATAAAAATACATTTAAGTAAAAATAGAATATAATATACATGAATCGCATCCGCATCCGCGGTCTGTGTAATAGTAACTTCACTAATACATTACTGCGCTGCTCGCACCACCACCACTGCCTCCAAATATTGACGGAATACTATACCCACCTTTAGCATCCTGAACATATTTCGCAATAACCCGTTTCGGGTATTTGTCGATTTTCATAATATCTTCCGTATCGTAAACATTACCTGCTTTGTCGATATAGTAAATGATTCCCTTGATGTCTTGCGCCCAGATATCAACTTTCACGTTTTTGGGCGTGGATGGTTCAGCGACGTTTTCTTCCATAACGCTGTGCGGTGTCCCTTTGATGTGAGTTCCGCAGTATGTTTCGCCTTCTTTTTTGCGCCGCGTACATTGTTCGCCGCTGGCTCTTTTTGCACAGCATCGGTCGTATATAGGCACAACGCTTTTCACGCGTTTGCGTTTCATAAAGTCGTCCTTCCCCACCTTGATTTTCTCATAGTTGTAAACAAATCCAGCGAGCAAGTTGCATTTTGTTTTCATATCGCCTACAATAGAGGCATTACTTCCGATACCCGAACACGAGTCTTCCGTCTCCTGAACAATCGTTTGTATACGTCCTACAACCTGGTTCTTGAATTCAATCAAATATTCGTCAATGCGTTGGTTCAGTCGTCGTTCCATTTTGCGTGAGTGTTTATGTGGTTGTTATATACCAGGGAGCGTTCTTAATATAATAATATCACAATCTCTTTATTTCAATTTTATAAATATTATATTAAAACAATATGGGTTCGAAACTCCCATTATTACATCATTCCATCCGGATCAAGTGCATCGAATAATAGAGATGGTAATCCTGCCGACTGCGTCAATGCTGGAATTGATACTATCGTTTCATTTTGGTTTGGATGTGACGTCTGATGTTGCAACATTACACTTTCGTGTATATTTAAGTTATTCTGTGTTAGAGGCAAGATATCAATGACAATATTGTCGCTATTTGAAGCGACTTTTACTTCTTCTTCTTCTTCTTCTCTTTTTTCTTCAATATTACTACTATTCGGTATAATTACATTCGATACAAAGTACGAATGTGGCAATGCTATAGCTTCATGTTCGCTGTCACCTTTTACGGATGCAGGTTTTGATGTAGAGGGTGTAATATTTTGTGATCTATTTATATTTTCAGAAAGGGCGGCAGCGTAAACAAGATTTGCCGAAACAGCGTTAAGGACGCTATCAGTCCCTTGCGTTTGTAAATTGGATACGCTTGGTGTATTTGATCGATTCGACGCATTCGAAGGCATAATATTCGGCATAGGTGTATGTATACGCGGCGTAGATGCCTGGAGAACTAACTGCGGTATAGGTAAGGATGCAATATTAGGTATAGAATAAATTGCGGAATTTGCAGGTTGTGTTTGAACTTGCGGCTGAGAGTTATTATATTGTTGTAAATTTTGCAGTTGTTGCAGTTGTTGCAGTTGTTGCAGTTGTTGCAGCTGTTGCAGCTGTTGCAGATGTTGCAGATGTTGCAATTGCTCGGTGTTTATCTGCTGAGGTTCCGGGCGATGAACAGACGCATTCGATTGAATCATATTATTCATTTGAACCATGGGTGTATGTCTGGATACAGGAGTAGATAAAGCGGAACTATTTTGTTTATTCTGACTATTCCCTACTTGTTGTCCATTATATGAAAATGTATCAGTCAATTCAATAATTTCATTGGTAATTTCCTTTCTTATTATATTTTCCAAATCCGGAGAAGTAACTACTATATTATTAACAGCATCTGCGACACCAACGACGCCATTTACCCCTGATTTATTTTCATTATTACGTCTTCTTCGTTCACGATATTCTTCTTGTGTCTCGACTTTAGGGGTGGAATTCACACTGGGTGGCCTAGAACGATTTCCGGTTATTAAATTTACACCCCCTTTAATAAAATTAGAAACAGAACTTATAAAACCGGAACTATTACTTGCACTTGATAAATTGCCATCTTGATGAGGAGCATTGCGATGATGATGATGATGATTATTATGACTATTACCACTTCCATCTCCTTGTCTTGAATTTCCACGACTTCCACGAGATCCATGAATATGACTTGTTAATCCCGTGCCTCCCGTGCCTCCCACGCCTCCACCGCCTCTTCCATCGTCGTCATCGTCATCCCCACGACTTCCATATGAATCAGGCGATGATCCGCGACTACGTCTTCTTTCTCGTGAACTTCTTCTTCGCCGCTTACCTGCGCCATCAATACTATTATCACCAACATTTACTATTTTATCCCCATTTACTACAACTTCTGTCAACCCGTTGCACAAGTTAGGTGTATGTGCATTAAATGTTATTTTACCGGTTGCTGCGTCAAGCTCGCCGTAGTTTTTCTTAAACAATGTAATAATATCTTCATCGATAAGGGGGGCAATATCTTGCAGATTTTTTATGTCCGTTTTTATGATTTGTAACATATCCTTCGCAGAAATACGTTGATCACGCTTAAGCGATAACTCGATCATCACTTTTTTATTGATTTGCTGAAACTGCAGTGAACATAATCGATGAGCTTCAGATCTTTTGCCAAGTTGAAAATAGGTATCAATAGACTTAATAATACCTACAAAAATACTGCTTACGCCTAAAATAATATTCATTCTGTCATAGCCTATATCGATACCTGTCGCGAACCCGATTGCACTAGATAATATAATAACAGGAATATTTATATAGTTCGACCTTTCATTATATTTTTCATACGAATATCTATGTAAAATTGAAAAGGATTCGCATTCTTCAGAGTGAATTTTAAGTAAATATTCTAAATCAGTATTGTAATCTATTTTATCTTTATCTACTTTCTCTACTTTCTCTACTTTCTCTTTATCTGCCATTATTCTATAAATATCACTATATATATAATAATTATTAAAAATAATTGACATAACAACCATGACTTTTATTAACTATTTATAAGCCCGCTTGCCCTTTCATTATTTAATATAAACCAGAATAAAACCAACCCGTTCACCCAAATTAAATAACTCTCAAAACTGCTTTTATCAACTCCTAAAAATACTAAGATTGCGGTAATTGCAGGGTTCAGGAAAGACAATATAAGTATTACAATTACCCACATTTTAAAACTTGAAATTTTTTTGTCTGCATTATTTCCCATTTTAGTAAGTTTTGTATTATATATTATATATTATATATTATATGCTTATTATACTATGTACTTATTATAATAAAATTTTGCAATATATATGTTACAATAGTTTATAATCTTTGAAATCGTAACTATATTCAGCTGGTATATTTTGTGTATCTACATAGTGGTATGATATTACTTGTTGGTGTTTGTAATCGCTTATACAAAACATAACAGGAAATGGTATTTTTTCGGTATCTCTATTATTTCTAATATATTCTTTTTTCTCTCTGTTCTCTCTCGTCTCTCTATTATCATCTTCCATACTTTCATCTACAGCATCCCTATCATTATCCCTACCCCTATCATATACTATCATATATTCTCCATTATATGCCGTGTTGTATTTTTTTACCCATTTTGCATCGTTATCTCTAAATTGTCCTGTATTTATTTTTTCAGGGTGTTCTTCAAACACGTGGTGTGCCATGATCGAGGTATCTAATTTATCACGTTCTAAAAACATTTTAATTTTCAGTGGGAACAGAATTGTCCGCAATAATCCACCTCTTTCAACTTTATGCATGTTCCCATCTACATCATAACAAGCATATTTAAAGGAGGAGTGTAAATCCGTAAAATAGTAGAATGGGCCATAACGTGAAAATTGTGACGACTTTTTTAATGAAAACACGGCATTATATTTTACATTATTGTCATTATTTCCATTATAAACTACGATGGGAATTTCGAGCAGTTTTCCTCCTGCAAATATATTCATCATTTCAGGATAAGAATAAAAAAGGTTAACTACACTATCGTGAACTGCGAAGAATAAAACTTTTCTATAATTGAAAATTTCACTTATGGTTATCCACCATAGTTTCGTTTTTTCAGGTATAAGTGGAGTAAAATTTGTCTCTTCGTTTTCTTCCTCATCGAATTTATTTTCCCCCAAAACACATTCAACGAATAGTATATAACGTTCACTTACATATGTTTTGTCAACTAAATTCATCTGATTAGAGGGAACAAGTCTACCTTTTATTTTATAATTTCCATCGGCAAAAATTGTATCAAGTGTAGATATTACTTTATCGTATATATTTTGATTTTCAAATCTTGTATCACTCTCACTACCGCTACCACTACCGCTGCCGCTTTCAAAATTCCTACTCGGATTGCATATTAAATTTGGTAAATAAAATGTAGTATCCGCTTTGTATAACATAAATTCTAGAAATGGTTTATAAGCGTAGTTATTTATTCGATAAATAACAAACTCTACTAAAATATCACTGCTATCAAAATCGTCATCTTTATAATTTTGTGAAAAATGAGAGGAGTTTTTGTGAGAAAATGGGTATAGTATTTTTGGACGTTTTTCATATTTCTCTCGGTTCTCTCGGTTCTCTCTGTAACGTATCCCATCGTCCTCATCATCCTCATCGTCCTCATCGTCCTTATCATCGGTCCCAGTATCACCTGTATCATTTTCGTCGCCACGGGCGTCATCTATTTCATACCCAGTAGCTTCTCTAAATAAAAATTCTATATTACTAAGGTCGTCTTTATCTCCTATATAATTGAGCTCTTCGGTTTCACGTGATACTTCTTTTTGTGTTTTATCTTTTTTTGTGTGTTTTTTGTTTTTTTTTATTTTTTTGGGTTCATTATTTTCATTCACTCCGTAAAATTCCTTTTTTGGAGATACAGCAGTAGTAACCTTGTCGCCCATCTCGTTAACAGGAGATGGGATGGGAATAACATCTTTAGGTTTTTTATAAAATTTCGACATAGTTTTAGATATAGATGTTGCTTTTTCCTTTGTCAATATTTCGTTTACATTTCGATTTCCTGTTCCATTCGCATTTCCGATTAAATACGCTCGTGCATTTGATGATGGAAGCATTATATAACTAATTAATAATAATATAGAATGAATATACGTCTACTATATTATTATTATATTTTTTTAATACTATATCAGTCCTTATTTATTTTCCTACGAATTGACTCTTTTACCTTTTCTTCACGCGAGTCTAATAAAAATTTAGACAATTCTTTTGCTTGTTCATCATCGTCCTTAAAATATTTCACAAGAGCATTTACAAGTGTAGTTTTATTCAAAGATGCTTTAACTTTTGTCTTTGTGTAAATAAGTTTACCTCCATTTACGTCAAAACAATCAATTTCATTTTTGCGCATAATTTCTACTAAATTGTCGGCATAGGTTTTACGCTTCTCTTTTAGTTCTTTTACTTTACGTTGTAACTCTAATAATTCATTATCATTTGCCATCCAGCCTTTAATTTGAGCAACAAGTTGTTCTTTGGTTTCCATTCGTGCGTATGTTATTGTGTATTATTTAGCAGTATATACTATAATATATTATATATTAAATAATATTCATATTATTTCGCCATAATAATATTTTACGAATGTTACAAGTTACTAAGAGGATATAAAATATTCTTTTGAAATAATGATATAAATGTGCTTATTATTGATTTTTTAACTTTCGAAATATTAATATCCATACCGGGTTTTTTCGGATGTTCGATAATATATTTCATAATAAATGCTTTAATTTTATCTAACTGGGCATAATATTGTTTGCTATTTATATTATTGCTGTTTAAAATTTTATTTTCTATTTTTTCAACCGCATCAATATAGAACTTTAAAAGAGAATTCATATCGTTTATGTCCATAAATATTCGAGCTAAAGTTGTTTTATTAAGTTTTTCTGTTTTATTAAATACATTTTGATTATGAAATAAGCTTGCAAGTGTTTGTAGTGCGACTACCTGAGGAATTGCGCAAAACTTGAAATTACTATTATTTTTTACAAGTGATAAATATTCGATACTATCGGGTATATGTTGCAATACATTCATAATCATTTCATTTAACAATTCGGTGTGTTTATTTGTAATAGTAAGTTCTCCTGATTGTCCAACTTCTCCAGCTTCTTCTTGTCTATTTTTAAAAATATCATCCATAGTTGAAAAATGTTTACTAACAATATCTTTCGGCCACCAGTAACGTTTTTCGTCATAGTCTTCTTTAATATCGCGTATAATGTTTGTCTTTTGCAATAACACCCCCATCGAATTTGACAAGTTTTCGTGTATGGTCAAGTCGTTAAACTCAGAACCACTAAGTGTAAAAATTTGTGATAACCCTATACCCACCAACCCGGCGACATAGTGACAATAGGAATCGTATTCTTCGGTTGTATCCATTGACGTTTTATCTAAAAATTCGACCATACCTTTTGCCATTTCTTGTGTAATATTCTTAATAATGTCGCGATATTTGGCGTGGAGTTGTTTGTAAGTTCGGTTCACTTTATAAAAGTTATTCATTAAACTGCGATACTCTGGTTTGTCGCCACATTCTATCGAATAGTCGTCATTTTCAATATCATTATGAAAATTTAGCAACATTTGTTTTTTATCTTCAATAGGGATACTCATATCATCCTCAATCGTATCGAGTCCTCGCAAAACCAAATAGAAAATACAAACAACTTTCATATTTTCTTCTTCGAGTTGCTTAATAACAATATTGAAAGATCTTGAAACATTTTTTAATGCATCAAAACAAAAATTCCAGTTTTCCTCAATTTCCTTAATTTCTTTATGGCCTAATTTACCATCTTTATTACTACTACCATCACCGCCGCCACCCCCACCACATTCTTTATTTTTTGTAATTTCCTTATCTTTATTCTTTAAATCTGATTGAATACTAATAGAGAAATTAAAATGAATTCTGTTTTTATAAATAAAATAAATAACAACCAAAACTATCAAAATTGCTAAAATAAAGTAAACAAGAAAAAGAAGAACCATGGTTCAATTCGATATGCAAAATTGACTATTTATTGATACAATATATTTTTAAAATATCATAAAAACACAAAGGAAACCCATCTTTATGTTGTCCAATACCTACCCCTAAATAGTAACTAATATATAACCAAAAATTAGTTACTATTTAATAATTAATACTCATTCTCGGTTCTTAATATCTGTTATCTGGACCTGTTTTGTTATATTTTTAATAACCTTTTTCTCTAATTTATCATCGCATTCAATCGGTTCTGTTATTTTATTGAGTAAGGTCAAGTATTCATATTGAAGATTTTCATCATCGAACCAGTCGGGGTGCAAGTCTACCCATTCAGATATTTTGGTTCGCTGTCTTGTGGCAACGTTGTGTATTGTTTTTTTGATTATCTTCTTATCATCGTCTTTCTCCCACTTGTCTTTATCTTTGATGTAGACGATATCCCGCTTCAAGTCCGTGCAATGTATGGGACGCTTATACACATCCAATTCTTTGAGTCCATTTATCATAAGGTTACTAATACCTTCGACAATACCATTCTTCCTTGTGAAGTAAAGGTCGTCTAGTGTTATCTTCAAAGAATTTATAAAGTCATTTATATTGATAGCATCTTTGCACTGCTCGTTCAAAAAGAAATTCAGATTGAAGTTATTGTTGTTGGTCGTATTATTGAAAGTATTACCCATTTTGGGAATCATGTTTTTTATCTGCTCTTGTTGGTCACGAATAATTTTAATCATTTCTTTATTGTCATTGATAAGTTCCATAAACATGTCCTTCGTGATTGCATTATTGATTTCCTTTTCGGTTTCTAAAGTATTGGCCGCATAATTGGTGTCACTTACGATTTCATTTTTTAGTTCGGTGTGAGCATCGCACTTTTTTTCGTGTTTCCATAAGCCCACCCGTGAAGTATAAAGCTTGCGGCAAAATTGACACGATAAAACTTCGGCATCAAAGTTAACATTTTCGTGTTTTGTTAACGTTTTATGTTTGCGTGTCAATAGGTGTTTAGAGTAGTTACTTTCTTTGCTAGATACAAAGTCACAAGTTTTGCAGGCAAATTTTTCGGCATTTTTTGTCGGCATTTTTGTTAACATCATATATATTATGTTAACAAAAATGCCTAAATCCTTTTCCTTAAATATATTTGTCCAAAAAATAAAAAAAGTTTATCGTAACAAATTTTAAAAATCAAAAAAGCAAATGAGAGCATTATGCTCTAAATTGAAAAGTTAAACATTTTTTCAAATCTAGAAATGAAAATCAGAAAATGGACATTTATAAATGTCCTTTTTTCAAAAACTTAAAATAGATTTGAAAAAACATTACATCATCACTTATTCAGCGTCCGCTTGCGCCATTTCCGCGGCCTTACCTTTATGCTATGGGCACATATCATCGCCCAAACTATTTTGTGACCATTATGCTGTGGATTTGTAAATCGGCGAAAAAATCGCAAAAGATGGTCCAAAAGTTGCGGAGGCCATTTTGTGGAATTCTTGTTTGGCTATTTTTGGGGATGTTTTGGATATTCCTTTTTGGCGACTTCGGCGAGATGGAGAATAATTCATTTACCAAACTTGTAAGATTTTGCAATATTATATAAATAAAGTATTTAGATTATATATAATAACTATTAACTATGACTAGTCATAGAAGAAAAACAAAAACAAGAACTATACATAGAAAAACAAATAAAAAAACAAAAAAATATAACCGAAAATATAACCGAAAATATAACCGAAAATATAAAACATATACTGGTGGAGAAACACCTGAAGGTAGTCCTGAAGTAGTATACGCGATACCGACACCTATGGGCGCATTTACGCCCAAAACACCGCGTTCAGCACCTTTATCACCGAGAACAAGCTCTGTTGTGGGGTCAGCACAACAACGCCTTCAAAATTTCGCATACAATCGTGAAAGTCCGTATTACTCATCTGGCAAAAGAATAGTTCCACTAAGTAGACTACCAGGAAAGGGTAGAGAACCGGGTTTGTCATATGAACAACAAATACACTCTACGGGTGACAGGTTTTCAGATGAAAGTATTGAAAAAATGATAAAGTCGCCACTAAAACGTAAATCGGTTGCTCCATCAGCTTCGTTATATGATAATGGATATGGGTATGGGTATGGCGATGTTTCATCTCAAAAAAAGAAAGCGTCTCTTACAGGGCGCCGTCCTATTTATCGTCCTCCTCCTCATCCTCCTCCTCCCACGCCACCGGAAGTAGTTTTAACATCTAAAGGAAAATTAAAAACAACATATACACCATCACTTGATTTGATTAGCGTTGGAACAAAACCATATATAACAGAAAAAGGTAACGAAATAATTAGATATGTAATGTTGCCATTTGAATATAAACCGGAAGTAACTTTGCCATTATCCTATATTCCGGTAAGGGGTAATATTTATGAAATGTTAAGCGAAGAAGAAAGAACTATACTGGATACTATTAATCGTTTTCACGAAGAATATTCATATTTATCGCCATATATATATAATGTTCTTGAGTCCTTATTATTAACAGACCATTTTGGAATAATATTAGTATTTGGTAAACTCCGCGACGAGTTAATCGAAAATATTAAAATATCAAACATAAAGACAATACAAAGTCGAACTCAACTAAATGAAGAAAATACCAACGCATTTTTAAGAGGCATAACAAGATTTAGCAATATTATCTTTGCTGATACAGGACCATCGCCTTCGATGCCAGATAAAAAATATCCTTACGAACTTAAATATTTTAAATTTCCTATTCCAAAGCATGAACCTAGCCCAACCAGTTTACAAGTAGTAGGATACAATACACATCCGATGTATAACCAGAATCTTACACCGAATGATATACAAGATTTAGTTCAAAAATCGGAAGTAAATAAACGTGTAAAAGGAAAAGAAACACTTTTTATATTAGCACATGGAATGATGGGATATGAATTATCACCGGAGTTAAAAATACTTGCAAATAAATATTTAAGGGTAATAGAAATGGGTAAAAAACACAATATATTGTCACCTAAATATGCAAGTTTTTACTTACGACTTAGTAACACCCTATTAAATCCCGACAATGCAGTTATGTTTGAAAACACAGACGTCGGTGAAAAAAAAAGAAAAGAAATATTCGAGGAGCTATCTACATATTTTAATATAAATGCACAGGATGCGCGTGTATTGAAAGATACATTTAGTTTAGTCGAGTTAACACACGATAGAATATTTAGTGGACATTTTACAGATACGGATATACAAGAAGACCATGATGTTACTATGAATACCCTATATCGTTTTTATTCTATGGGTATTTTTAAGCCGGTTGATTATAGAAAAAAAATAAATAAATTTCCGCTACATAAAAAAAAAATATTTGAGTTATATCCAGGAACAACGTTTTCAACAAAAAATACAACTTTTGCGTTGGTAAAAACACTCCTTCCTATTGCAATCCGAGAAAATAAAGTGATGAATATACTTATTTCGTCATGTGCGGTAGAGTATAAGAATACCGACCCTTATTTTGAAGACCTAGACCCTTTATATAAAAAACCTTCTAATATAACACCAGCGATGAAACTATTAGTAGAAGGGAAAAAGTTTATTTTTTCTTGTAATCGGATAACTACTTTATTTATACTTGATTTTTATATGGAACCGGTTTCAAATTTTAATATTGAACAAGTAGGTGAAAGGTCTGTATATACTAAAAACTTCGAATATTTTCCAGTAGGTCAAGAACCATCGTTTGACAACATTAATACTTTGGAAACTAAATTACGTGGTTTTTATTTAAATCATTATATATATTTTTTGCAAGAAGTAGTAGGATTTTACTATAGCGTAGTATTTAGTTTTGCTGGAATAGATGAGGAAACTATGTCATACAATTTGATTCAAGATGGTAGTCCTCTTGCAACTATGCCACATGTGAACGAGATAATCAAAGTAAAAATATATTTGATGGAAGAATTGTATCGTATGTTTAGTAAAACATTAGATTTCTGTCTAGCTATGTCAGGAGCTATATTAGAAGTTTTTACTAAATATTATAATATGTATTCAAATGATGCTAGTATGGTTGAGAAAATAACACCTAGTTTAGATATGATTAATACCATAAATGATTTTTTTACTAGGTTGAATCAAACGATGAGCTATATTAATACGGGCTTTTATGGAAGTAGTAATACTAGTTCAGTTAGTCATCATTATTTTTTAAGGTATCCCAAATATATAGAAGTTAAAAAAGAATACGATGAATCAAATGTCAAAGAATTATATGACGAAATAAATCAAGGAATGGATTATACAAGATTTCGACGAGATATTCCGGATGTTCATGGACTGACTAGCAAACAATATTTTCCTGAGCCCTTAAAAGGTATCGTGGCTAACCCGTTACCACCAGACGCATTTCATCATATTGCGAGAAACACATATAAATATAAGGAAATTCCAAATGTAGATAAAGTTAGATTGAGGCGCAGAACAATGAAATCAAAACGTGGTTCATTGGCTGTAAACCCAAGTGCAAAAGATAGTTACCATATTTCTGTATAGTTCTGTATAGTTAAGACTATATTAAATATTACTTGTTATGTAATATAGTCGGTTAGTCATGTGCATTTTATAATTCACTCTTCGATAACACGTTCCATAAGTATAGATGTGACCAAATAAGGGTCCATGTTTGCTGCAGGACGGCGATCTTCAAAGTATCCAAATCCATCGCGATGTGTGTTGTTATTAATACGCACAGATGCACCCCGGTTTGCAACACCCCATGAAAACATATCATAGGACGACGTTTCATGAATACCGGATAGTCGCTTGTCGTTATCTTTTCCATAATGCTGAATATCTTCGGCGTGATGTTTTTCCATATTTTTTATGACGCGGATAATTTCGTTTATTCCGCCTGCACCTCCAACGCCATCGCCATCGCCACATTTATTTCGCATCAAACTTGTTGAAAAATTGGCATGACACCCGGAGCCGTTGATATATGCAAATGGTTTAGGGTCATAGCAAATCGTTTTTTTATATTTCTCGGCAATTATTTCGAGCAAATAACGTCCCATCAGCAATTCATCTGCCGCGCGAATACCTTCGGACGGCCCAATCTGGAATTCCCATTGGTCTTTGCTTACCTCGGCATTAATACCCGAAATATTTAATCCTGCGGTTAGACATGCCGCCATATGTTCCTCAACGAGTTGTCGATGCGAAATCTGGCAACCGATACCACAATAGTGCATCCCAGACTCATAAAAATTCTTCTTGTATTTTTCATTATATGTATTTTCATCAAATATGAAATATTCTTGCTCTAATCCGAACCATGGTTCATGATCGACAGAAATATCAAAAATAGATGCAGCCTTATGTCGAGTATTTTCCGCAGTAGGCTTTCCGTCTAGATGAAATGTTTCGCACAATACAAGCTTACACTCGGTAACATGATGCGAGTTTACATTTTTAACGCTATATTGCAGAAGAGGGTTATTGCATACAAAAATAGGAACAAGAACTATCTCTGATGATGTTCCATTCGCTTGTCCTGTAGACGATCCATCATAGTCCCACTTGGGATACATGTAAACATTGTTATCCATTAAATCGTAGATTACCTTTGTTTTTGAACGGAATTTTTTATTTGCATCTAGCCATATATATTCAGCAATACAAGCATTGTTAACCATATTTTATGATATATATATTTTATGATATATATATTTTAATGTTTTTATATGCTTTATACGATCTTAAATTATCTACTAACTATCAGAATATATTTTGTAATGTTTTTTACAATATTTCATTTTTTCTCCCTCGATGCATCTCGTTCCACATTTTCTTCCAATATTCTTACCACTTTTTAGTATTGCGCAACAACCAGAAATTTCACCACCATCGCCCCCATCGCCGCCCCCATCGCCGCCCCCATTTGCCATTTTTTTATTACCGGTTTTCTGTTTTAATAAAAACAGATTATAATGTTGAGGACATAAGAGCACGTTTTCGGTTTCGTAGTATACGCCATATTTTTGACACGGGTTTTGAGTTTCTGCACCACCATGACAACATTTAGGAGCATATAAAAAATAGTTGGGATTGCTATTATGACTACTGGTTATGTATGAGTTTACATTTTTTACAATTCTTACGGAAGGGTAAGGGATATAAGGAAGTAGTTTGTTTGTGGTAGTGCGACAATATGGGCATTTTATTTGGTTAGATAATAGTTTAGTAATTTCATACATATTGTTTAGTTTATTTTTTTGGTTAACAACTTCGTGATAAAGTGCAACATAGTTGAATTTATGATTACAACTTAAGGTAATATGATTTGGTTCTAATTTTTCTTTTGTGATAAGACAAAAGTTAGAATCTTCGTCAATGCTAATACTATCTACGTTATTATAAACTATTGTATTTTCGTTTATTCCAGTTCCATTTTTTGTGTCAGTATTTAGAATCTTTGAAAGTTCGTTATAAAAATAATTAGTTGTATCTTCGTCAAATTTAAATTTTATTTCATTTACAACACAAGCTCCAGAACCAGCTCCAGAACCAGCCCCCGATGCGTATTTATTATTTACAAGGTAGTTACTATTATGTCCGTGTCCGGCACCATTGCCATTACCATTACCATTCAAAAATATTGGAGGTATATGAATGCTCATTATAATTTTAGAGAGCGATTAATATTTATGTATGAT
>Ga0208718_1000073_pt1 | contig 18305 bp, 20 predicted proteins | sample LakMenE29Apr09ns_FD_150743 | JGI IMG/M metagenome (GOLD analysis project Ga0208718, IMG submission 150743) | Freshwater microbial communities from Lake Mendota, WI - 29APR2009 deep hole epilimnion ns (SPAdes) | ecosystem: Environmental > Aquatic > Freshwater > Lake > Epilimnion/Euphotic zone ...
TTATTTATTTTATATTCTTCATTATTTATTTTATATTCTTCATTATTTATTTTATATTCTTCATTGAAAAAATTGAAACCAAATTATGTCAATTATTTACAAACATCATACATTAAAAAGCAAACAAAGCAATAATGCAAACAATCACTCAACCAATCACCCAAACAATGCAAACAATCAATTTATATGATGAATTGTACAAAGAAAGTTTAGATGAGTGGTCAGAAGTATGGTATGAAAAATTAATAACTGTCCAAATACTCTATCCTGGACTCGCATTTACTCGTGACAATCCTAATGCTACGTGGAACTTAATTAAGTCAAAACATAATTATTTAAATGACACATTTTTGGCTTCAAATCCAAACATTACATGGGAAATAGTTCAATCACATCCAAAAATAAAGTGGAATTATTACAATTTAAGTTTGAATCCAACCATTACGTGGGAAATAGTTCAAGCAAATCCTAACAAACCTTGGAATTATCGAAATTTGAGCAAAAATCCAAACATTACTTGGGAAATAGTTCAATCAAATCCTGACAAACATTGGAATTATGAGTATTTAAGTGAAAATTCAAACATTACATGGGAAATAGTTCAATCAAATCCAGACAAACCTTGGGATTATCAAAGACTGAGCAAAAATCTGAACATTACGTGGGAAATTGTTCAATCTAATCCAGACAAACCCTGGCATTGGAATATGTTGAGCGTCAATCAAAACATTACATGGGAAATAGTTCAATCAAATCCTGACAAACCCTGGCATTGGAATATGTTGAGCGTCAATCAAAACATTACATGGGAAATAGTTCAATCAAATCCTGACAAACCCTGGAATCATCATCAGTTAAGTCGAAATCCAAATATTAGTTGGGAAATAGTTCAAGAAAATCCCAACATGTATTGGGATGACATAGGTTTATCGATAAATTCAATGAGTAAAACTAGAAATGAATTCATCGAGCAAAATATTAGAAAACAATTTCAAAAATGGTTTAAACGAAGTGAATTGAAGGCTGAACTGATGGCTGCTGTTTGGCATCCAAGAAATTTTGAGAAATTTAAATATTTAAATGAGGAAACATTTGGAGAAGATTTTTAGATAGAATGAATGATTAATTAAGTATTTTTTATTGAATACGAAAAAAATTGAATTATATATTCATATCAAAATAAACCACATCCTTTTTCAAAAACACTAAGTATGAACACAAACTACAATTCAACATTGGCAATTTATGAAGAGATAATTAAAGATATAATTATCATTATTGTACATCAACAAAATATGGATGAGGATGAAGAATATGATTTAAATTTTTCAAACATAGTTACGTGTTTGATTGACAGTTTCGATACATATATTACTGGTCCAAATCTCATGTATGGCGAATGGGTTGTTGGTGTATTAATTGAATATGAGGAAATTTCATTCAACAATTTTATGATAAAAACATTTTCAGAACACACGATAACGAGATCAGATTTCTTAGGACTTTATAGATATTGTATTAGCAATTTGAATCCCGATTCTGAGCAAGCATCCAAAATTACTGTGCAACTTTTGGCGAAGGATTATCAGCAAAATGTCGCACAATATTTAGGTAAGCCAGTAGAAAAAATTTTAGAAAATGATGATTTATTTAGATTAATGACTACATTTCTTCATAATTAACATAATTTAGTAACCTGACTAATTAATAAGGAACGACTTTTTTTATTGAATAAAAATTGAAATGTGTTTCCCATTAAGACGAGAAATATTATTTCACAAACAACTTTAAGTATGCCCGTAAGCTACGAAACAACATTGGAAATTTATGAGGAAATGATTGAGGACGCAATTACTGCAATTACATGTAAACAGGCTATTGCAAATAACGATGACAATGACAATGAATATAAAGATGAATATGACCTCAATTTTTCAAGCATGGTGATATACATTATTACAAATTTCAATGCGTGCATTACTGGTCCAAATCTCATGTATGGGAAATGGGTGATTGAGGTGTTGGTTGAATATGAGAATATTTCATTACATAATTTTATGATAAAAGCATCGTCTAAACAGATGATAACGCGAGGAGATTTCTTAGGACTTTATAGACGATGCATTAGCAAATTAAAACAGGATTCTCAGCAAGCAGACAAAATTACAGTGCAACTTTTAACAAAGAATTATCATCAAAATATCGCAAAATATTCAGGTAAGCCAGTAGAAAAGATTTTAAAAAATAATGATTTATTTAGGTTGATGACTACATTTATTCATGATTAATGTTTGTAGTCAGATTAATTTAAATTTGAGTAAATAATTAGGAACCCATTTTTTTATTGAGAAGAAAAAAAAATAAAAAATAAAATATTAATTTAATAATTTAATAATAAATCTTAAACAAAAGTAATAATGCAATCCAACAATTTATACAACGATTTTTTGAATGAATGGTCCACAAAATGGTTTCAATACATTTTAGATAATCCAAATAAACCTTGGAATTATTATAATTTGAGTTCAAATTTAAACACTACGTGGAAAACAATTAAAGAAAATCCTGAAATTCAATGGGATTATTCAGAATTAAGCAAAAATCAAAATATTACATGGAAAATAGTTCAAGATAACCATGATAAACATTGGGACTATGACATATTATGTTTAAATCCAAATATAAAGTTTGAACAACTTCGTAGAAATCTCAATGGATCAAGATGTTATTTTTGGTTAAGTTCAAATAAAAATTTAAAAATAGAAATATTTCAAAATAATCGCAATGGATGGTGGAATTATTCATGTTTAAGTGAAAACAATGCAATTACTTGGGAAATAGTTCAAGCAAATCCTGACAAACCCTGGAATCATCATCAGTTAAGTCACAATCCAAATATTACTTGGGAAATAGTTCAAGCAAATCCACACTACGAATGGTGTCATATTGGGTTAAGTAAAAATCCAAACATCACATGGGAAATAATTCGATTAAATCCCCAAATAAATTGGAATTATACTGCATTAAGTTATAATCCAAATATTATATGGGAAATGGTTAAATCAACTCCTCAAGAAGATTGGGATTATAATTTATTAAGTCAAAATTCAAACATTACTTGGGAAATTATTCAAGCGAATCCTAATAAAGATTGGGATTATTATGAATTGAGTAAAAATCCAAATATTAGTTGGAAAATTATTCAATCAACTCAGAATAAGAATTGGGATTATAATCGGTTGTCTTCAAATCAAATGACTAAAGAAAGAGAACAGTTCATTCGTTCAAAATTTCAACAGTGGTTTAAACAAAGTAATTTAAAGGCGGAATTAATGGCAGTAGTTTGGCATCCAATAAACTTTGAGAAATTTAAATATTTAGATTCGGAAACATTTGGAGATGAATAAATTTAAGATTAGAGTAAAAAACAAAATTTATAAAAATTGAAATAAATTAAAACTGTAAACAAAATCAACAACATTTGACGAAAGCAACAATGCAAACAGACAATTTATATGAGGAGTTTTTAGGCGATTGGTCTGAATTATGGTTTGCAAATACTAGGGATTGGTTGGATGTTGTGGATTCACGTAGTGGTTGGGATTCTCCTGAATGGATGAGACGAAATCCAAACATTGCCTGGAAAATGATTCAAGCAAACAATAATGGAGTGTGGAGTTATCCCCATTTAAGTTCAAATTCAAACATAACGTCAAAAATAATTCAAGAAAATCCTGACAAGCGCTGGTGTTATACATTATTAAGTGCAAATCCAAGCATTACGTGGAATACGATTAAATCAAATCCCGACGAGCGTTGGAATTATTCTATGATGAGTTTCAATCCAAATATTACCTGGGAAATAGTTGATTCAAATCCCGACAATAATTGGAATTATACTGCATTGAGTCACAATCCCAATATTACCTGGGAAATAGTTTGTAAAAATCCTGACAAACCTTGGGGTTATAGAGCATTATCTCATAATATAAATATTACCTGGGAAATAGTTCAATTGAATCCTGACAAACCTTGGTGTTATTATGCTTTAAGTCAAAACTCAAACATTACATGGGACATAGTTCAAACAAATCCTAATAAAAGGTGGTCTTATTTAGCTTTAAGCAACAATGAAAACATTACTTGGGAAATAGTTCAAGCAAATCAAGATAAACCGTGGGATTATGGGATTTTAAGTCAAAATAAAAATATTACGTGGAAAATAGTTCAAGCAAATCCTGGCAAAGCTTGGAATTATCATAAGCTAAGTTTGAATCCAAACATCACATGGGAAATAGTTCAAGGTAATCCCGACAAAGAATGGAACTACAAACATTTAATGAGAAATGAAATGAATGAGTTTAGAAATAATTTCATTAGAAAGAAGTTTCAACAATGGTTCAAACGTAGTGATTTAAAGGCTGAATTGATGGCTGTTGTTTGGCATCCAAGAAACTTTGAGAAATTTAAATATTTAGATTCGGAAACATTTGGAGAAGAATTTTAAACAATTTGTAGATTTTAGTAAAAATAAAAAATGTAATAATTAATCATATTTTTTATATTTTTATATTTTGCAAATTAAATTAACTTTATACATGTTCTTTTTAATTTAAGAAAATATTTTATTATTATAATATAATGAGTACAAAAAAAAGAAAAAGTACACGAAGTTCTACAACAAAAATGGAATCAAAATTAGATGACATAATGATGAATTATATAAATGAAATAATAAAAATATGTTTCGATGAATATTCATATAAATTTAGTTATAGAATTGAGTCAACTTCAAATAAAAGTATGATATTACACATCAATATTGATAATATTCACTTAAATGAGAGTGCGTCGTTGAGTGGAAATTTTATTAAGGATGAAAATTTTAATTCTACAATTACATATGTTGAATCTCAAATGGGATATCGGGTGGGCACTTTTTTAGTTTATATATTTATGTATATATCTTTATTAATTAATGTTGATGAAATAAAACTAGAAAATGAAACTGATAATCCATTAAGATCAACAAAAGGAATATATGACATGTTTGAACCGATAAACATTTATGATGAACGTGAAATATATAATTATTTAAAAAGTTATTTTAATGATTATGATAATCTTGAAGAAATTCATGGAAGTAATGCAGAAACTATCAAACATAATTTATCACATAATTTTTTTTTTCTGAAAATGAAAGAAGAATATGAAAATTTTGATGATATTCCTGAAGATTTAAAAAATGACATCATGACAGAAGAAATTTTGAGACGAAATGAGGGACAAATGATATATAATGTTAAATCAAATTCATTGCCAAAAATAAAGAATAAAATTTATGAATTGGTAAAATATGCAAATTCAATTAATGCATCTGATAATCCTTGGAATCTAAATGCATATAAAAACTTAAAAAAAAAAGAAATGCTTGGAGGGAAAAAAAGACGACACGCTAAATATAAAACAATGAAATATAAAACAATGAAATATAAAAAAACAAAATAAATAATGTAAAATAAATAAATAATACAAAACAAATAAATAATGTAAAATAAATAAATAATACAAAACAAATAAATAATACAAAATAATTATAAAAATTGAAATGTATTTTTATAATTTTGAATGAATGAAATAAATAATGACATTATATCAAAAATTTTCAAATGAATGGTCGAATGAATGGTTTCAATTTATTTTGGATAATCCAAATAAAAATTGGAATTATAATAATTTGAGTAACAATGAAAATGTGACGTGGGAAATAGTCCAAGCAAATCCAGGTAAAAAATGGAATTATGAAATGTTAAGCACGAATCCAAATATTACTTGGGAAATAATTCAAGCAAATCCCTATAAACAATGGGATTATGGATGGATGAGTTACAATCCAAACATTACTTGGAAAATAGTTCAAGATAATCCTGACAAACGTTGGTCGTATGGTGCTTTAAATTTAAATCCATCAATCGCATGGAAAATAGTTAAAGAAAATCCTGATAAACCTTGGGATTATTCATTTAATTTGTGCTTAAATCCAAATATCACATGGAAAATAGTTCAAGCTAATCCCAAGAAACAATGGAATTATTACTTTTTAAGTAAAAATCAAAATATTACCTGGAAAATAGTTCAAGAAAATCCATACAAACCTTGGAGTTATCGATTATTAAGTCAAAACCCAAACATTACTTGGGATATAGTTAAAGCCAATCCAGATAAACCTTGGAATTATACTGAATTAACACGAAATCCAAATATTACATGGGAAATAATTCAATCAAATCCTGACAAAGATTGGGATTATAATTATTGTTTAAATGAAAATCCAAACGTTACCTGGAAAATAATTCAAGAAAATCCAAATTTTCCTTGGAATTATGAAAATTTAAGTAATAATAAAATGAATTTAGCAAAAGAAGAATTTATTCGTTCAAAATTTCAAGAGTGGTTCAAGCGAAGCAAGTTGAAAGAGGAATTAATTGCCAAACTATGGCATCCAAAGAATTTCGAAAAATTCAAGTATTATGATCCAGAAACATTTGGAAATGATGAAGAAGAAAGTTAGAAATTAGAAAAGTAAAGATATTAAACATTATAATTTTTTCTTTATATTATTTTACAATTAATATATTAACAACATAAAGAAAAATTATAATTTTAAATAAATAAATGTCACAAGTCAATTTATACGACAAATTCTTAGATGAATGGTCTGAAAAATGGTTCCAATATATTTTAGATAATTCTGATGAAGATTGGCAATATTGGTATTTAAGCATGAATCCAAATATTACATGGAAAACAGTTAAATCAAATCACAACAAACCTTGGAATTACAGCAATTTAAGTAAAAATGAAAACATTACATGGAAAGTAGTTCAAGAAAATCCTAAACAAAATTGGGCTTATTATAATTTAAGTTTTAATTCAAACATTACATGGAAAACAGTTCGAGAAAATCCTGACAAACCATGGAATTATCGAAATTTAAGCAAAAATCCTAATATTACATGGGACATAGTTCAATCCAATCCAGATGAAAATTGGGATTATAGATTTTTGAGTGTTAATAAAAACATAACATGGGAAATAATTCAATCAAATCTTGATAAAAAATGGAATTATGAAAGTGTAGCATACCCCAACGTGAGAGAAAATCCAAATATCACATGGAAAATAGTTCAAGAAAATTCTATTAAAAATTTGAATTGTTATTTTATGAGCAATCATCATGCAATCACATGGCAAATAGTTCAAAATAATCCGGATGAAAACTGGAATTATGATTTATTAAGTATAAATAAAAACATCACATGGGAAATAGTTTGTAAAAATCCTGATAAACCTTGGAATTATCAATATTTGAGTTTAAATCCAAATATTACTTGGGAAATAGTGAAATCAAATCCGGATGAAAACTGGAATTATGATTTATTAAGTGAAAATATAAACATCACCTGGGAAATTGTTGAATCTAATCTTGATAAACCTTGGGATTTTGTATTATTAAGTTTAAATGAAATGACTTTGACAAGAGAAAATTTCATTCGTTCAAAATTTCAAGAATGGTTTAAGAGAAGTGCATTAAAAGAGGAATTAATTGCCAAACTATGGCATCCAAAGAATTTCGAAAAATTCAAGTATTATGATCCTGAAATGTTTGAAAATAATGAATTATAAATAATAATGATTATTTATATTACATTTTTCATAAAATGTATGTAAGCATTCTTGCCCGAGTGGTCCAAGGGGGCAGGCTTAAGATCTGCTGTTCATTCCAGAACGCGTGGGTTCGAACCCCACAGAATGCAAGCTTTTGTAAAAAGTTCAAATACTTAGTTTTTATGGTCAACCTTTTTTTCTTTAATTGAGTTACAATCGGGGTGTTCTTCAAGTTTATTTATTTTTTTATTTAAACAAATATATTGAACAATTGTTGAACAAAGCATATACCCAAACGAATATAAAAAAATATATTCATTAGTTGGAAATTGACAAACAAAATATAAAAATAAACAAACCAATGATAATGACATGCGTACACATAATTTAAACAATGATATTTCCGAATTTATTAAAAACGGTTCAATTGATATACAACATAAAAAAAATAAAAGTCCAAATATTTCAATTGAAGAATTATATAAATTTAATGAGGTAATAGTTTCATACATTTTTGAATAATTTAACAGCAATAATCCAAAAGAAAATGAATACATCAACGAATGTTCATATGGATTCGAAAATGCATCTTTATTTTTAAATGAATGTAGCAAATTGCCTAAATATAAAATAAAATAGAATAAATTATCTGTCATTCCAACAGACAAGAATGACACATAATGCAATCCCTTTAATAATTCCATTAAAAATATATTTTTTTTCAAATTAAATAACTGATCATTGTCTTCAATATCATCATATAATTTGGCAGACAACCCACCCACAAACGCAAAAATATCTATAACAAACATGTTATTTATATTAATATAAAAAAATACATAATAATAACACAAATGAACAAAATTAATAATATATAATTAAACTTTTAATTTTTAAAACAATGTTTAAATTGTCTATTAATTTAAAAATAAATGTTTAACAAATTTAATGAGTTTTTTATTGAATAATAAAAAAATTGAATTAAATAATATGTCTAATTTTAATAAAAATAATATTAAAAAAATGGATTTGCAAAAATTATCAAAACTAGAACTTTTTAAAAAATGTGAAGAACTTGGAATTAAGACAATTAAATCAATTAATAAAAATAAATTAATCAATTTGATCAATGAAAATTTAAATGAGGTGACCTTGAAAATAGAAAATATTGACGATTATGTAAAAATAAATGTAAATGACAACGACACGCAAGAAGAAAATATTTTGGATTGCAAAAATAGTAATGAAATAGATTTAATATTATCATGTGATTTACCAAATGATATCATTAATACATCAGCCAAATTAATTAAAGTTGATAATTCTAAACTGATCAATCAAATCAATCAATTATTTCATAATAAAGGAGTAAAACAAGAGAATAGATTCAATTTATTACTTGAGTTATTAGATAAAAATAAAAATAATATTCGAGATGAAAACTTTGATGATGTTTTAACATTAATAAATAGTTTAGATTACACTAATTGCGAATTAATCCAAGAAATATTTATGAAGATAGGTAGCAATTATACAAAATTTAATTTAGACCAATTTTACACTCCAATAACCATATCAAAATTTATAAGTAATTTTATGGAAATTGGAGAAGATAAATATGCTATTGATCCTGCTGGTGGAACAGGAGATTTGTTATTATTTTACAAAGGAAACAAAACTATTTGGGATATTGATGAAAATGCTTTGAAATTATGCAAATTTAATTATGATTTAAATAAACAGTCAAATTATAATTTAGTTTGCAAAAATTCATTAGAAAATTATGAAGATGGGGAATCATTTTATTCTTATTCGGTGATGAATCCTCCATTTGGAAGCAATACTGTAATAACAGATAAAAATATTTTAAATAAATTTGAGCTAGGAAGAGGAAAAATAAGGCAAGAAATAGGAATATTATTTTTAGAATTAGGATTGAAATTATTAAAAGAAGATGGAATTTTATTTATTATTGTTCCAGCTGGTTATGTTGGAAATGGAAATAGAACGTGTAGTGAAATGCGCAATTTAATTTTAAAGAATCGATTAATCGCCTCAATATTGCTTCCAGAAAATACTTTTAAAAGAAGTGGAACAGGTGTAAATACATATTTATTAATAATTCAAAAGAAGACATTCATTGAAAATCCATATGATATATTAATTTACAATGTGAACAATATAGGATACAATTTAACAAAAAAAGAAACACCATTAAAATATAAAATAATAAGAGAAACGGGTGAAATTATATTAAACCCCAATGGAATCCCAATTTTAGACAATGATTTATATGATTTACATTCGTTATTATGCTCATTCATAAATAAAAATGTAATATTAGGAATAAAAACATTAAACGTTGAGTTTGATTGTGAATATGAATATGTCAATAAAGACAACTTAATATCAAACATTTTAGACATTAAAAGATATTTAAATAGTTATTTAGACATTGTAAACTATCTTAAATCAATCGATGCTGTAAGCTTAATTTCATTATGCAAAATTATTGCAACTCCTACAAAAATAAATAAAAATAAATTATATAAATATATTGATATAAGTGAAATAAATTCACCTCTGTATGGATATAAATTAATGTATGGATGGGAGTTGCCTTCAAGAGCTAAATATACATTGCAAAAATATGATATTCTTGTAAGTAAATTAGAAGGCACTATGTCATATTGTGTAATATTAGATGATGATGAAAATTATATTGCTACAAATGGTGTTTCTGTAATAAGAGCAAATAATCAAAATTCTCTTTATATATTAATTTCAAATATAATGAGCGTTAATTTTAGATGTCAGCATAACGCACATTTAACAGGAAGTATAATGGCATCATTATCAGATGATAATATGAGAGAATTTCTGATAGATAATACAACAATTGATGTAGATATAACAAAAAAAATATTAGAAACAATTGAAACCTTACAACGATTGAGAATGTAAATTTATTTTTATAAAAATATTATTTGATTAAATTAAATTTATGAAAGAAGCCGTCGCAACATTTTTTCTTTTAAAGAAGGATTAAATTCTGCTAAACGAAGCATTTGGTCCACCCGTTGTTCTTCAGAATAACCACCTTGTTCTCTATTACACGAGCAATGACCAATGTAAACATTTCCTTTTTTTGTTCCAAGTTCAGGATTTCTATGGCAAAAGTTAATTGAATGTTCCTTTGAACAATATTCTTGATTTAATTCTGAAATATCAATTATTTCACCACACCATAAACAATTATGTGAGTTTAAATTAATATTTAGACCTATTTCATTTTTTATTTCTTCGGGACATTCTGGAGCATTTTTACAGCTAAATATTTGATTTAACAATTCAATAAGAATATCATTTTGTTCACTTGGAAAAGCAAAATCTTCTTCTCTAATTCCAATTGGTGCTGGAAAACTTAAATTTTTTTCAAACATTTCACGCGTTAATGTCTTTGAGATAGGAGGTGAATGTCTAGTAGAACGATTAAATATTGGGTCGCCAATTCTTTTTAATTTGCTAGTTTCAGGATTTAATTTGTATTTATCATAATTATTAATAGTACACACGAATGAGTTGCCTTTTGAGTGAAAAGAATCACTCATAACTTTCTTAATTAAAAGTAAAACATGATGATCTTTAAAATAGTTTAAAAGTTTTTTAGTTGATATTTTTGTTACATTAAATTCTGAAATAGCAACTCTCCCATTGGGATAATTTGGCGTGTAAACATAAGTATCATCACTATCTAAATGATAAAAATCATTTTCAAATTCTTTATTAGAAATAACAATTTGAAATATGCAATTAAACGGTAAAAGTGTAACATTCGATGAATTATTCAATTCAACCCTAAATGGAACATGTGCGCATCTCCATTGGTTTTCACAATGAGTTGTTTTTTTAGGAGCTACGAATTTACTTTCATCATCTGGTTCAGTGTACCAGGCACGTGAATTGAATTCGGTTATTTCCATTTTATATTATTATGATAATTTTTTATTATATTTTAAAAGCATTTCAATTTTTAATTTTTATTAAAAAATCGCAATATGACAATTAAATATAAATATTGTTATTCATACAAACAATTTCTCAAATCATTGTCTACATTTTTTAATACGTAAACACTAATTAATCTTTGTTAAAATCTGGCATGTTATATTGAATTATACATGAACATTTTTTCAAATTATATAAAAATTGAAAAAAATATAATAAATCGTTAACTGTCAAATTATTAATATAAATGTCAATTGAAATTCAAATCAAATCATTTGAAACTATAATGTGTCCCAAATGCGATTTATGTGAGATGGAATTATATTCAAATGTATGGCGTTGTTCAAATTGCGGATACAATACAAGACAAGATGAAATAATCAATAAAAAAATATATATTTCCAAAACTAAACTGAAAAAATACATTTTGAATCAGCATGATGAGAATTTATCACAAAAAATTATTGCGGTTTATTTGAAAAAAAAAGGATATAGCAATGAAATATTTAATAATCATAGTTTAATAGGCGAATTATTGATGGATTTAAAAACCAATTCAAATTATAAAACTCACAAATTATTTAGTTTGGAAAATATAATTTAATCAATTAATTATATTTTTTAAATATTTTATTTTTATTTTTATTCAGAAAAATGCTTTTGAGAAAGATGTAATAAAAATAAAATTAAAAAAAATGAAAACAATTAAAATATAAATACACAGTTATATAACAACAATGTCACTTAAAACTCATCATACATTGGTATTAAATATTTTGATAAATTTGAAACTTAAAGAAGCCAACATGTTGCAACAAAATTACAAATATTACACATATACAAAAAATGATTCTAACCTTAATGAGTTTGAATCATTGTCAAATGACAATGTATTTGTGTTACATTCGTGCCTCGAATTCGATGATATTGTGCTATTAATGAAAATATTTCAAGCAATTATTGATAGAAATTTTAACAATTTTATGAAAGAAGAAGACAGTTCACAATTTTATGAGAATGAAAATCAAATGAATCATGTGACTAACAATTTATTCAATTATAAAAATGCATCTGAATTTATACAAACACATTCTATAAATTTAAATGAAAAATTAACGACTCAAAATGAAGTAATTAACAATATTTCTATCCATGACGAATGTCCTGAAATAACTCCCGAATTTAAAAGAAAAAAAAGGAAATTACAGTGTAAGTGTACCATATCAAATTTGTATCAGTTATTAACCAATATGACCATAACATAATTATATTAATTTTTCTTAAAAGTACATTTTAATTAGCAAGCTGTTTGCCTCGTGAAATATTATTTCCCAAATATATTGGTTTTGGTCCAAATATATTCAATGTGTTATTTGTCAAAGGAACTCTCCAAAAATCAATCCAATTTGGTTTATTTTCAATCGGTTCAATTACACCCATTTGCGAATCGGGGGCCATTGCCAACACAAAATATTTCGCCAATATAAATTGAGAATCAAATATTTGTTCATTACTCATGCGAGCAAACCATTCATAATTTACACGATTTAATATATCGCGATTTGGTATCCAAATTCCATAAGTTTTTGAATAAAAATGAATATAATTATCACTTAATAATGTTTCTACCGTAATTGCTTCATTTTCAATTGTTTTTGTTCCGACTAGATGACCGCCAACCAAATTCATATTATTTTCATTTATTTTTGCTAAACACCAATTGTTAAAATTTCCTAAAAAATTAATCTCATTTGTGAAGTCTGATGATATCTCAATTTCCATAAAATTTATAAAATCTTTTATAACATTATTTTCTTTTTCAGAACCAAAAAATTCATAATTGGGCGAAAATAATTTAATGCTTGAAGAACTATTTCTATCAACATTTTCGCAAACAAACATTTTGCCTTCACGTTTTCCATCATCATATAAAGAAATTAAATCTCTAAAACATAAAAATGATATGGGAACATTAATTCCTCCATAAATATAAATTAACTTTGCCAAAGCTAATTGACGGACATGGCACTTACTTGGCATTGAAATATGATTCATATCAATTGTCCAATTTGGAATAATTTTCTCAAATGTGTTGTCATCAATTAGCACAACTTTAAATGAATTTTCACAATTTTTAATAATGCTTCTTATAGTTAAATATAAATATGGTTGATTTAAATTGTTTGAAGTTCTTGAACCATAATCATACCACTGTCTTGAATTATGTTCATATGGTATGTGTACCCATAAAATAGGTTTATCAGATTCCAATAAATATTTTGTATCTTTTAATAAATATTGTTGAATATCTGTATAATCATTCGGATCAAATGATTGCATTTTTTTGTCTAAATATTTTTGATATAAAATTCCCAGTGCTATGATAAAAATAGATAATAGAACAAAATTAATAATTTGCATAATATTATATTATATATTCATAATATTATATTACATATTCATAATATTATTTCATCTGTTAAAATAAAATTTTTTTTTCATTTATTAAAATAAATATAAAAATAAAAATAAAATAATTATTTATAACAACATCTATCACCTAATGAAGTGTAATTTGACTGATAATCTCTCATTCTAACTGATACTAAATTTCCATTCTCATCAGAATAAATTATTTTTTTTACAATTCCAAACATTTGCATTGCTTCGGCACATTTACAGCAAGGGGCTGAATTTGATAATTGGTCTCCTTTTAATTTAATAACATAAATTGTTACCTTTTTATTTTGAATGCTAGTGTTTTGCATATTGATATTTTGTCGATTGACGTTTTTTTTTCCACGTTGGTTGAAAACTGCCTGATTCAAAATACTTTGTTAAAGCATCTATTTCAGCATGTGTTGTATTTGAACTCAATGAATACTTTGAGACATCATAATGATTAAATCCATTTGATACAATTTTTCCATTTCTAACTATAACACATCCATGTCGATTATAACAAGGCGACTTCTCAGCCACAATCATTGCCTGATGAATATACTTCAAGTCTGACTTACTCATTGTTTATTGTAATAATGCATTAAAATGTAAATTATTTTTCAATTTTTATTTTATTTTTGTTACTTTTAAGAAAACTTATTATATTATCATACTTTTCTCAAAAGTATATTATTTACACCAATCATCCAAAATTTCTTCCAAGTTGTTATTTTCAGTGTTATCTAATAATTGTTTTAAATTATCGGGATGATACATTATTTGAATTTTTGGTTCTCTGACACGTTTCCATAACCACTGACGTAATTTCTTTTTGCACAATAAATGATAATAGGTTGATTTAAATCGATTGATTGCATTAATTTGATTTATAATTTTATAATTTTCTGGATTATTTCCTTTATAAATGCCAAAAACTTCGCACTCAAAATTTAAGAATGTAATGTTAGATTTAATTTCTGGCATTGATATTAATTTATTATCACTGCATGATAATTCTACAACATTTTTAGGTATTGTCGGTAATGATTTAAGATTATTGAAACTTAAATATATAAATTTTGATTCATTAGAAAAATAATTTATGTGTTTCAAATTGTTATGTCTCAAATTAATTGTTCTTACTGAATGAGGAAGATCCAACACTTCAATTAATTTATTTTTCTCACAAGTTAAATCGATTAATGTATTTGGAAATTTTGGTAATAAAATTAAATTATTAAATGAGCATTCAATCATTATTAAATTTGTATTTTCTAAATTTGGAAGATGATTCAAGTTTAAATTAATTAAAGTTAAATATTTAATTGAATTTGGTAATTCTGGAAATGTCTTCATTTTACATCCTGCAATTGATAAAACTATTAAATTATCAAATTTTAATAAATTCATGGAAAACCGAATTTTTTTAAAATGTATGCATAAATCTGTTAAATCATATGGTAAATCATCAATGTAATTATCTGGAACATCATCACTTACAATTGGGTGATTGCACATGTAATTATTTTTAACTTTATAACTATTATAAATATGGTCCATTGAATGTCATTTTAGATTAATTATAAATAAATATTTCAATTTTAAATTTATATTACATTCATTTTTTTAACAAATAAATTTATCAAATTATAAAAATTGAAAAGTATTTGTTAAAAAGTAGATTTTGAAAAATAAACAAAATGTCTGAATTATCAATGTTAAATGAACTGAATTACAACTCACAAACAATTATATTATTATTTGAAAAAGAAAAAAAAAATTTTGAAAAAATATATGGCAATAAATGGTTGCTATGCACCGTAATAAATGGCAAAATAAAAATACTTCAATCAAGCGATGATAGAGGAGAATTAGAAGAAAATGGATTCAAATTGAGCTTAAATTATGGATTATTTGATGTATTGAACCCTGTGAGATATACAAATTATAAAAATCATTATTCGCATAATCATAATTCATAATTTAATTTAAATATTATTAGGGTATCAAATAAACTTCAGAGTTGCAGACATTAAATATTTTTAGGGTATCAAATAAACTTCAGAGTTGCAGACATTAAATATTTTTAGGGTATCAAATAAACTTCAGAGTCGCAGACATTAAATATTATATTTTATTCTTTATATCATTTTTTATTTATATACATTTTACAAAAGAATAAAAATTAAAGAATAAAAATTAAAGAATAAAAATTAAAGAATAAAAATTAAAGAATAAAAATTAAAGAATAAAAATTAAAGAATAAAAATTAAAGAATAAAAATTAAAGAATAAAAATTAAAGAATACCAACAAATAACATTAATTATATTACTCTTCATTTTTTACAATAAAATCAATAAATTCGTTAAATAAATTTGTTAATTCTACAAACAATTCATCTGAATAATGTTTCACTTTTTTTCTTTCAATTTCCCTTTTAAATGAGCAAATTTTAGTCAAGCACATCATTTTAAATCTATTCGATTCCTCACTATGAGATTTAAGAACATAATCAATTTTAATAATCATTGCTCCTATCTTAAAACTGACAATGAGTGAATGAACCAGCAATTCATCTTTAATTGATGGTTGAATTTTATCTAGTTGACATGTTTTGATAATCTCATTGTAATTCATAATTTTATTGCATCGTTTACTTAACTTCTTATATAATGAATCTAAGCGGTTAGTTGGGTTAAAATTATTAATGTCAATTGATAATAAATTTATTTTTTCACCATATATAATAATTTCAGATAATTCTGAAAATTCATGTTCCATCAATTCTTGATAAGATTGTTCCAGTACTTTATTTGAATTTGATTTCATTTTATTGGACTCCATATTGCGCTTGATCATTGAACGTGTTTGAACTGGCATATTTATTGATTGGGTTAATGAAATATCTAAAAATAATATTTTCAATTTTTTTATTTAACAAAATAAAATTTTAATTAAAATATCATATTTTAATTAAAATATGATATTTTATAATTATATTTGAAATTGAAATTATAAAATAAAATCTATGACGACAGGATAGTGGTCAGAGTTCATCTTTCCACAATATTCCGAATAATTGTGATATATAAAAACATTTTTTATTCGATCTTCAAAAAATGGAGAAACAAGAACATGATCTATCATTGAATAATCATTCATAGATGATGTATTACAATTATTATCTGAATCCCACCAATCACTATATCTTTCTTCTTGTTTCATATAATTTGCTACATTAGACAACATATATTTTCCTTTTTCATTCCCTTCTAGACCTTTGATTATATCTAATACACAAGATATCGGTTTATTAGAATTCAAGTCTAATATTTCCAAATCATAATCATTCATATCTCCCATAACTATTATTTCATATCCTTTCAAAACATAAGAATAAATTATATTTTGCAACACTTGTGATTGTCCTTCTCTTTGAACACATCGCGAAGGGTCTGTCGGAATTGCTAGCAAATGAGAACCAATAATAGCAACATTCTTTCCAAAAATACTCATTTCAGTTATGTAATGTTTTGATACTCCTATTGTTCCAGATACGCTTGTAGTTCCACATTTACTATTTTCTATTGGATAACTAACTCTTTCTTCACTTCTGTAAAGGTTTATGTTTGGATCAATGCGAGTTATCATTCCTACATTTTGCCCAGTGCTTGTATCTGTGCCTTTAATTAAATAAGATTTATAACTATTATCCAATTTATCAATTAACATGTTTAATTCATCACAGCCTTCTACTTCACATATATTTATCACATCAGCATTCAATTCGCTTAATACATTTGCAACCTTAGTTAAATGTGTTTCAGCTTCATCTAATGTATGCCATGAGCAACCAGTTCCAGGACATTTTGATGAACTACAATAATCGATGAATATCCATTCGGCATTATATTGAACTAAACGAAATGTGGAATTATCGATGCGTCTATCTGCAATTGTATCAACAATTGGGCATTCGGGATCAGAAGCAACCAATAACAATAAAAAATAAAATATATTCATTAATTTATAATTATATTATTTTATTATTTTATTATTTTATAATTTTATTATTTTATAATTTTATAATTTTATAATTTTATTATTTTATAATTTTATAATTTTATTATTTTATAATTTTATAATTTTATTATTTTATAATTTTATAATTTTATAATTTTATAAT